>TARA_R110002051_G_scaffold34256_3_pt1 | contig 101982 bp, 87 predicted proteins | sample TARA_R110002051 | Tara Oceans TARA_R110002051 (sample SAMEA4397023) | marine metagenome | biome: Polar Biome; feature: [MES] marine water layer (ENVO:01000295) within the mesopelagic zone...; material: water (ENVO:00002006), including particulate matter (ENVO:01000060) such...
TAAGAATCGGATTTTTTAATTTTAGCTATAGCCGCTTTAAATTCTTGCCAATCAATTAATTCGTCACCATTTTTATCATAGCCCTCTATTAACTTTGATGAAACAATACCCCTAATAAAACCACTAATTTCTGCTTCTTTTAAGAGTTTAACGATTTCTAGTTTAGTCAATTTTTGATCGTGGTTATCATCAAAAAAATTAAATGCCGATTCAGGAGTAGCAAAATGATTTGTAATGAGTATCTGAATTTTATTTAAAATAGATTCTTCGGTTGTCATAGATTAAGCTTTTACTCAATTTAAGAAAAAATCAATTTCCCCACAACGTAAGAACTATGTTTCTACCGGTGGCATAATTTCTATGTTCACATAAGTATATACCTTGCCAAATACCCATATTCAATTTACCATTTGTTACAGGAATTTGGACCGATGGCCCAATTAAAGAAGCTTTTATATGTGCTGGCATATCATCCGACCCCTCATAATCATGCTTATAATAGGGAGCATTTTCTGGCACTAAAATATTGATATGAGTTTCAAAATCTTCTCGCACAGTAGGATCTGCATTTTCATTAATAGTTAAACTAGCAGAAGTATGCTTTATAAATACTTGAAGAAAACCATTCTTAATCTTCTTGATTTCTGGAATTCTTGACACTATCTGATCTGTAATAATATGAAATCCTCTTTTATATACAGGTAACGTAAATTCGCACTGAAATAACTTCATTCGCTTTAGATTATTAAATAAAGGTAAAACTTTGAACATTATTAACTCTGATTACCAACATTCAAATATCTTTGTTTTAAAATTAAGTTATATGGATTTATCAAAGATTAAAATGGTTGTTTCTGATATGGATGGAACACTTTTAAACTCCGATCACCAAGTAAGTGAACAATTCTTTGACATATTTAAAGTTCTAAAATCCCAAGGTATCATCTTTGTTGCTGCGAGTGGCAGACAATATAATAGCATAATTGACAAACTAGCACCAATAAAGGACGAAATAGTGGTAATTGCAGAAAATGGAGGCTTTGCAAAAAAGCAAGATACAGAGCTTTTAATAACCCCATTAGCAAGTCACTATGTTCAAGATATTTTAAATACCTTAAGTAAAGTACCAAACATTCACCCCGTTTTGTGTGGTAAACATGAAGCCTATTTAACTGGAAAATCAGATGAGTTCGTCAGTAAACTGGCCGAGTATTATACCAAGTTTAACATCATAGATGACTTAAGTACATATAAATCTGAGGTAATAAAAATAGCTATTTATCATTTTGAAAGTTCTGAGCAACATATCTATCCGTATGTAAAACATTTTGAAGGTGATTTAAAAGTAAAAGTATCCGGTGAAAATTGGTTGGACATTTCAAGTATGAATGCCAACAAAGGATACGCTTTAGATAAATTGATGAAAACCTACAATCTTAAATCAGATGAAGTTATGGTATTTGGGGATTATAATAATGATCTAGAAATGTTAGCTATGGTAGACTATAGTTTTGCCATGGGAAATGCTCATCCTAATGTTAAGGAAGTTGCCAATTATTTAACGGAAAGCAATAGCAATTTTGGAGTTGAAAAAGTATTAGATAAGTTAATTAATAACTAGTATACCCTTATTCTATATAAATTGTTGCTTTTATAGACTTATATTTATACACAGATAAATTGATTGTTTCATCTAAGATTATGCTTGAGTTTGGCGCAATGTTTTTGTACAAATTTTTATAATGTCCTATTTCTCTTCCATCTTCTGTAATAATGCTAAAAAAAACAACGTATTTTTTAGCATTTGGTTTAAAAAGTACAGGTGAATTATTCTTTATTTCGTAATCTACAGAAATAGAATTTGAAGCATATTCAGCTTCTTTCACCAACAAAATAGCTATATCTAAATCATATGTTACAGGTAAATTTTCGGTTTTATTTGGGGATTGTAATACCATGGTTCCACATCCTTGAAGCCAAAAAACACTTATAACTACTAAAAGAATATTTGTTATTCTCATTTCATAAAGGTTGCCAATATTTTTATGACTCTTTTTTCATCATGTACATTTTTAAACTTAGTTTCAATTTCATCTAAATCAGCTCTATAAAATTCAAAATAATCTATCAATTCTTGTTTTATACTTGTAAGAGCACTATGGTGCAAGTATTGTTTAATTGAAGTATCACTAACAAATAAAGAAACATACGTTTTTTGATATCTTTTAAAAATTTCTTTATATAGTTTAGGCTTCTTAGTATAGCTTAATTTACCTTCAGAAGACAACTCATCTAATAAAATTTCTAAAAAAGGTAATTGTCTTATTACTTCATTATTTTCCTTCATCATAAGATCTGTCAACTTAATTATATCATTGTCCAGATCTCTTTTCTTTGCCTTTTCGTCTAAAAATAACTTGGTTAAAATAACCATTTGCTTATCAAAAAGTTGAGATAGTTCTTCTGAGGTTGTTGCGGTGGCACTATTTAAAGAGATTTCTCTACTATAATTTTCATAGAATTCTATAAAATCCTTTGTTATTTTAGTAGCAAGTACTTTTTCTTGCTGATCAAGAATACTTAAATCTATAAATTTAAGCTCAACAGATTCTTCAACTACACGATTAAAAACCTCAACAAAATATGCATCAGTTTCTTCAAACCCAATGTTAACATCACCTTTATCTGTGTACTTTTTACTGAGTCTTTTTAATTCTTCTAAATATTGATAATTACCTAGTATTTTATTTAGAATAAATGCACGGTCTTGTCTTTTCTTAATTGTAAATTCTGATTCTACAGCGTCATTTACGCCTAATGAATTCCCCTTTGAGTTTGTATAATGTACAAAACTAGGATTATGAGTTCCTTTAAAGTTAGTTCCAACAAAACCAATTTGAGTATTTCCTGGCCCTGCATAAGCCTGTTGGCTTTTTAATTGATCCGTTGGTAATTCCATTAAATAAGTATAACTATCTCTATAATCTAATTTTTCTATTTCTGAATAGATTTGTAATGCTTTTTCATCCATACCTAACGCATGAAAAGCACCAGAAATATTAGCTAATAAACCCCAAATTATTTTAACTCCTTTTTTATCCTCACTACTATATTTAGAAATTTCAGCTCTCCAAACATCAATTTTAGGTAATAAATTATCTTCTAAAACTGTTTGGTAATTATTGTCTGGTTTAATTTCAGAAAGACTAGTTAGCTCATCAATAGAATTGTCAATTACAGTAAAATCAAAACCTTTCTTATTATTATATGTATACAGATATAAAGTATTTTTTTTGCGTCTTACATCTAAAGCATCTTGTAAATATTCTATTAATTTATAATAGAACGGACCTGAAATACTACCGCTGGCATCTGCAAAATATTTGTCTTTATCTTCTAAAAAATATTCTTTAACTAAATCAATTGCTTTTTGCTCGGAATTAATTGCGCTATTATTAAAAGCAGAAATACTATGTAGCTCCTGTAGATCTTCAATTGTTTTTTCTTCAAGAAGATTGCCATTTGCATCTTTTATTTCAATTTTAATTCGGTTTTGAATTTTTAGCTGTCCTTCATAAGTTTCTTGATCACCATTAGAACCGCGTTTTCCCTTATAGCCAATAATTTTAAATATAGTAGGCTCAGGTGTTAAAAACACCTTTACCCCTGCTTCATTAAACGGCACGGTTTCTAATGACCATAAATCTAATTGAGTTATAAAACTAGATGCAATGACCGTAGCACCCTTTGAACTTTCTATAAAATTATCTCGATCACCATTTGCATAAAAAACTGCCGCGATTATTGGACGTTCTTCTTCATCAATAGAAAAACCAATAGTGTTTGATGTGGTATTTATTGTTCGGTAGTTCCATGCATAGTAGCTTATGTTTTTTTGTTTTGGATTTTGCCCATAACCTATAAAAATTGCTAAAAATAAAAGCGGAATGTGTATTATAAATTTCTTCAAAATGAATTGTTTTTTTAATGAAACGAATAAGGAAGAAGTTTATTGAAAATAATTTCATCTTTCTAACTTTAGAAAATGTAATTCAAAAAAATAATTACGACATCTTATCCATCTATTTTTTCCATTAGAAGAATTAAAGAGTACTTGTAATCATTCCTATAAAAAAAGTACATTAATTATTCAACTGAAGGTTTTAGCTCACTTGGCAGATACCCCATTGTTCTTTTAAATGCAGTAGTAAAATGTTGCGGGTTAGCGTACCCTACTTCGTAAGCAGCATATGCAATGGTAACTCCATCTTGGGTAATTAAAGCCTTTGCAAACTGCATACGTAACGCAGTAATATATTTAAATATGGTAACGCCATATAGTTTTTTAAAATCGCGTTTCAGTTTTGTTGCGTTAAATCCTGCCAAATTTGCCAAGTCAATAATCTTAAGAGGTTCCTTTAAGTTTTTTCTAATATAATCTTCTACTCTAACCAACGCCAAGTAATCCGAATTTAAAAGTTTTACATTGCTTTTGGAAAGCTTAGAGGTTTGCCTACCTAAAAGAAAATCGATCATTAAAACCGTTAATTTACTTTCTAAATATATCTTTCGGATATTACCTTTGTACGGACACTGCATTAGCTCATTTATATTACTTCGAATACTAGGAGGAATAAATTTGCTTTTATCCCAAAGTACAAAAGAGTTAGAATTCTGAATAGCCCTCTTTAATTTATCAAAAGAATGTTCATATTCGGTACCCAATAAATTTTTCAACAAGCTGGGCTTCACGTATATTTCAAATGATTTGGCGTTTCCTTTGTAAAAAATATCCCGCCCTTCGGTTATTGGATAATAGAACATATTACAATGATTTTCTGGAATTTGAACCAGGTATTTTATATGTCTAAGTGGTTGATAACAGTAAGTACCTTCTAAAGAAAAATGAAGTTTTATTAAGTGTTCGTCACTAGAAACACAAATTTCTGAATCAAATTCATGAATTAATTCGTTGTTACAGAAATCAATTCCTCTTACATAAGAACTGTTATCTTTAGAAGTAACCTCTACTTCATTGAATTGCACTGAGTTGTTCATAAAGCCATTTTTGAACAACTTACTTACCCGTATTTCTTTATGCAACAACTCCTTGTTCATATGTTTTTTCTACCGCAAATCATTACTTCCTTTCGCGTATGATTAAATTCCTTTCTCGGTACTCCCCTCTTCATTCCTGCCATAGATTTGCAAAACTAATTTATTTAGACTAAATCTTAATAAAGATAGCTGCCTTTTTTATATCAAATGAAAAACTTCTTAACCGTCATATTTCTATCACTGTTTTTTTGGGTTCAATCTCAGGAAATTTCAAGTTCCGTTTCAGGTATTGTTAAAGATAATTCTGGCCATCCATTACCGTTTGCAAGTGTTTTGATAGAAGGACTAAAATTAGGTGTACTCACTGATGACCATGGTCAATTTACTATCAACAATGTACCTCTGGGCAATTACAATATTGTAGTTTCATTTATTGGCTACACTACACAATCTAAAGCCATTGAAATTGTTGAAAACAGCCGCAATATTAAGGTTAACTACACTTTAAAAGAAAACGTCGAAAATTTAGATGAAGTCAACGTAAACGGTAAGTCTAAAGAAACACAGATCGAAACCAAAGGGTTTGCCGTAAGTGCCTTAAAAACAGAAGAAGCCAGCTTAAGAAATATACAGACAAACGAATTACTGAATACTACTGTTGGAGTAAAAATTCGTCAAAACGGAGGTTTGGGTTCCGATGTAACTTATAGTTTAAACGGCTTGTCGGGAAACTCCGTTCGTATATTTGTTGACGGTATACCTATCTCAACATACGGCAACTCCTTCAATCTTAACAGCATCCCTCCTTCTATGATTAAGAATATAGAAGTTTACAAAGGTGTTGTTCCCGGGCATTTGGCAGATGATGCATTGGGTGGAGCCATTAATATAGTATTGCATAATGATGCAAAAACAAATTTCAATGCATCGGTATCTTATGGGTCATTTAACACCTTACAAGCAAGTGTAAATGGACTATATCGCTTTGAAAAAACAGGACTTACGGTTAAAGCTTCCCTGTTTCATAATTATTCCGATAATGACTATAAAGTATCTGGTCGTAGTGTTGTTGTAACCGGACTTGGAGGTGTACAAACACCCATTACCGCCAGAAGGTTCAATGATGCTTACAGATCAACCGGAGGAAAAGCCGAAATAGGATATACAGATGTAAAATGGGCAGATCAATTCTTTGTTGGTATTACAGGGTCGGACGATTACAAAGAAGTACAACATGGCGCATTTATGACCATAACACCTTATAAAGATAGATTTTTAGAATCTGACGCTCTACTAGGTAGCTTAACGTACCAAAAGAAAGATTTATTTATTACAGGGCTTGATGTAAACGTAAACGGTTTAAACGGAAAAAGAAACCGAGCGGTTAACGATACGGTCTCTTGGGCCTATAGTTGGACAGGTGAACGCGCTATAGACTTTAGAGGTAATGAATATCAATATACATGGCGCTCACAACAAGAAGGTGGACCTACTTTAGCTAAAATCAAAAGAAATGTAGCTTCTATTAGAACAGGCGTTTCATATGCTATTAACAATCAGCATAAAATATTAGCAAACCATGTATATAGTGGTATAGACAGAGAAGATAGTGATGCCCTTAGATCTGTATTGGAAAACACATTTGTAGGAACCAGGGATTTGAAGAAAAATATTTACGCTCTTACCTATGAAGTTTCCGCCCTTGATGATAAGTTGAAGACCAGTTTATTTGGAAAACACTACCAACAAAAAACAACAAGTGTAGACCCCGCAATAGAAACCGATGAAAACGGAAACGATGTAATTGTAGACGAAATCGTTAGCAGTAATAAAAATTACAATGGTTATGGCTTTGCGGCATCCTATGAATTTGTGCCGAACGTTACCCTATTGACTTCTGCAGAAAAAGCAATACGCCTACCTAACGAGACTGAAATATTCGGGGATGACGGAGATAATGTAGTGGCGAACTCCAGTATTGACCCCGAAAGTAGTAACAACTATAATTTAGGGTTCCGTTTTGGCAATTTTAATATTAAAAAACATGCTTTCACCATTTCTACCAATGTTTTTACGAGAAACATTAAAGATAGAATAGGTTTACCTATAGAAACATCATTAAATATAGATGATGAACTAATTGTTTATGTAAACCAAGGTAGCGGCACATCAAAAGGGTTTGATGCTCAATTAAACTACTCCTACAATAACAATTTTGGACTCAATTTCAATATATCAAAGTTCGACTTGAAAATAGAAAACCAAGGTACAGAAATCGATGTTCCCAACACTCCATTCTTTACAATGAACGGCGGTTTACGTTATTCATTTAAAGATTTGATCCAAAAGAAATCTAGGTTGAACACATTTTATAATGTGTATTTCACTGATGAATTTTCATTCTTAACGGCACAAGGTAGCAATACCGTAGGCAATGAATTCTTTGAAGTACCGCAGCAGTTATCACAAGATATTGGGCTTAGTTACACCTTTCCAGACAACAGATTTGTAGTAAGTTTTGATATCAAAAATATATTTGACGAACCTGTATATGATAATCTTTCAGTCCAAAAACCAGGAAGGGCTTTTTACCTAAAATTAAATTACGCAATAAATAAATTTTAATTTTTTAAATAACACCTAATATGAAACAAAAATTTCTAAACATTAAAACCTTTGCAGCAATTATTTTTACAGCTGGCCTAATGACCGCTTGCAGCAGTGAAGACGACACCATTGTTACTCCAAATCCCGATACAGAAGAACCGGAAACAGAAGAACCTGAAGAATCCAGATGGATTACCGTTGCAGCGGCTAAAATGGGTGAAGATCCAGGTGATGGTAATGGGGGAACTCTAATATACGCTGTAACAAGCAAGGATGCTAAAGACCCTACAGTTTCTATTGAACCTTTTGAAAACGGATTTATTGCCCCTTCTAATAGAACAGCAAGGTTACAATCTTCTGAAGATGGAAATACTATTTTCAATATTAGCTATGCTGGAGATACTGGTGGAAATTATACTAAATATATCGTTGAAGGCGGACAAACCTTTACACCATCTGGATCAGAGGTTAGTATTGCTCCATATGTAGGTACAGCCCCAAGATGGATAAAATTATTTGATGGAGATCAAACAGGTGCTGCTGTCTATGTAAACACTGAAAATGAATTTGACGAGAATGACAACTACACCCGTACAGAAGCTACAATTGGCGTAGTAACTTTAGATTTGGTAAACTCTTCCATTAAAGAATTTCAAGAGCATAGTGTTCCATTATCTGCCGAAGAAGAAGCTGCAGGGTACTACATTTCTAGAATTGATATGCCAACTTTAAATGCTGCAGGAGATAAATTATATATTGGTGCCCGTTTAAGCAAAGTAAATCCTGCTACAGTAGAAAGTGATAGTGATTATGAAGAATTAGGTTCTAAAACTATAATTTTGGACTACCCCTCTTTATTGAATCCTTCTGTTATTACATCTACTGTAGGTCATGGTGACACAAATGGTTACCGTAGCATTAATGCATTTGAATACAATGGTAGTGTTTACCAAGCAAACCAAAATGACCCAGAAGGATCTCATATCTTAAAAATTGATGCTGATAATGAATATGATGACACGTACAATTTTAATTTAGACGATGCTTTAGGTGTTGAAGGCGCGTATGTTCTTGCATGGAGACCAGCAGCAAATGGAAAAGCGGTTTTAGCTTACCGTCATAACGGATCTGCAGAAGGTGTTGTAGGTGCGCAAGGGTTTTTCGCTTTAGTTGATTTAAATGCTAGAACCGCAGTAAAGATTGACGATATTCCTTACGACCCAGATTTCTACTTATTCCAATACCAAGGATTTGTTGTTCAAGGAACAGAAATTTACCTAACTCAAGGTGCTGTGGGACAAAACGGAAATATCTATATTGTAGAAACAGAAACCGGTGCAGTAACAAAAGGAGCTGAGTTGATAAATACTACTGGTAGTCACTTCATTGGAGTATTTTAAACTACTAGATAACAAACAGAATTAGCTAGAGTACCAGTAATTAAAAAACCGTTATCAAAACATAAATTTTGATAACGGTTTTTATTTCTATCTGTATGTAAATAGCAACTAGGTCTTTTGTTTCTTTTTTCTTGCCGCCGGAAATAATACATTATTTAATATTAAACGATAACCAGGCGAAGTCGGATGCAGTTCTAATTCTGTTTTTGGATCCCCTACCCTGTGTTGATAATCTTCTGGATCATGACCACCGTAGAACGTAAAAAATCCTTTTCCTTTAATTCCGTGAACATATCTTGCCTCTTCATTAATTTTATTTTCTCCCAATACCATTACTGTCGGTTTAATTTCAGAGCGTGTGAAGGCAGTTGTTTGTCCCATAAACCCCTTTACTAAAGAAGTATGGTTTTGACATAACATGGTAGGCACGGGGTCCCACTTAGCGGAAAAGTCCATCAACGAAAAGTAATCAGATTCTTTAGGTACATTACCTCTTTTATTGGTCATATCAATAGAAGAGAATTCATATTTTAATGGGTTACGTTCCAAGATAAAATCTGTAAAAGCAAAGGTCTTTCCAAAATCTAGATTAGCTTGGTAGTTAGGATCAGATGCATCACCATCGAACATTGGCTCTACAATATCGATCCCGTCAGCAGCTAGCGCAATATCAAAACTATCGGTTGCTGAACACATGGCAAACATGAATCCCCCACCTATAACATAATTTCTAATTTTAAAAGAAACCGCTCTTTTTTCTTCGGATACCTTATCATATCCTAATTTACTTGCTAGTTTTTCAGCACTTTTCTTACCCTCAATATACCAAGGTGTTGCCCTGTATGCTCCATAAAATTTACCATATTGACCTGTAAAATCTTCGTGATGTAAATGTAGCCAGTCATATAAAGCCAACTTATCGCCAAGCACTTCTTCATCATAAATAGTAGTATAAGGTATCTCTGCGTAAGTTAATGCCATAGTTACAGCATCATCCCAAGGTTGATTTTCTTTTGGTGAATACACTGCAATTCTTGGTGCTTTCTCTAGGATTACCGCATCTTGATTAACGGAAGGGCTACTGATATCATCTAAAATACTGTTTGCATGTCCGTCTGATAAAATCTCAAAACTCACTCCCCTTATTTGGCATTCTTTTCTAATACTTTCGCCATCCGGAAGTAAAAAAGAACCACCTCTATAATTCAATAACCATTGTACTTTTTGTTGTTTTGATAAAACCCAGTACGTAATACCGTATGCTTTTAAGTGATTCTTTTGGCTATCGGCATCCATAGGAATTAAAATAGATGATGCAAACATTTGTAATGAAAAGAAAAGAAAGAAAACTAGGGTTACAATTTTAGACATATATTTTATTTCATTCACTCAAAGATAAAGTAAAATCTATGGTGTAATATTTAAGATCACGTTAAAGCTATTGTAGATAAGATAACGAGAAATACTGGAAACGAATTGTTTCAAAAACAAAAAAGTCTTCGAAATGGAAGACTTTATATGAACTGATTTATATAAATTTTAAAAAGGAACATCGTTATCCTCATCAAAATCTGGATTGCTGTTCATGCTACTACCAAAGGCATCATCTGCACTTGGTAAGTTCTTCGTGGAAAACGGATTTTCCTCGTTTGCATTCATTTTCGATTGAAATTCGAACGGAGAGTCAAAATCATCTAGGTTATCAAATTTACCTTGATTACCAATAAATTTCAATCTAATATTTTCTAGTCCACCATTACGGTGTTTTGCCACAATAAATTCTGCCTGACCCTGAGTTGGCGAATGCTCTTCATCATCCCATTCATCAATCTTATAATACTCTGGTCTGTAAATAAAAGAAACAATATCGGCATCTTGCTCAATTGCTCCAGATTCCCTTAAATCTGAAAGTATAGGTCGTTTACTACCACCGCGAGTTTCCACGGCACGCGATAACTGAGATAATGCAATAACCGGAACACTTAATTCCTTTGCCAGTGCTTTTAGGTTTCTGGAAATTGTAGAAATCTCTTGTTCTCTGTTACCTCCTTTTTGACTACCACCAGCTGTCATTAACTGCAAGTAATCTATCATAATCATTTTTATACCATGTTGTGAAGCAAGACGCCTTGCTTTTGCACGTAAATCGAAAATGGAAAGAGATGGAGTGTCATCAATAAATAAAGGTGCCTTTTCTAAAGATTTAACTTTAACGTTTAATTGCTCCCACTCATGTTTTTCTAGTTTACCCGTTCTTAATTTCTCAGAAGACAAACCTGTTTCAGAAGAAATTAATCTTGTAATCAATTGTACTGATGACATTTCTAATGAAAAGAAGGCTACTGGTGTATTAGTATTTACGGCCATATTCCTTGCCATAGATAAGGTCAAAGCTGTTTTACCCATACCAGGACGCGCAGCAACGATAATTAAATCACTTGGTTGCCAACCAGAGGTAAGTTTATCTAATTTATCAAACCCAGAAGGAATTCCGCTCATCCCTTCTTTGCCTGCAATTTCTTCAATTCGTTTTTTGGCCTGTATTACCAAGTCTTGTGCTGTCTCTGCAGAGCGCTTTAAGTTTCCTTGGGTTACATCGTATAATTTTGCTTCCGCTGCATCCAATAAATCAAAAACATCAGTAGCTTCATCGTAGGCCTCTTCTATAATTTCACCAGAAATTTTAATTAAACTTCGTTGAATATATTTCTGAAGAATAATACGGGCATGAAACTCAATATGTGCCGATGAAGCAACTTTTTGGGTAAGTTTTATCAAATAAAAATCACCACCACAAACCTCTAATTTTCCTGATTTTTTAAGTTGTGATGAAACGGTTAATAAATCCACCGGTTGTGATTCTTCAAAAAGAATAAAGATAGCTTCATAGATATATCTATGGGCATCTTTATAGAAAACGTCTGGGTGTAAAATATCAATTACCTCATCTACCCCTTTTTTATCTATCATCATAGCACCCAACACAACCTCCTCTAAATCAACTGCTTGTGGTGGTATTTTACCTTTTTCAAGGTTTATAATAGTAGATTTATCAATCTTTCGAGCGATAAAAGGTTTCGTGTTCTCCATAGTACGAAAGTATACAATTAACCTTTAGTTAACCTCAACGACATCGGTTACGATGTTCACAGTTCACTAAATTAACTTGTTAATAAATTACAAATTTCTGTTGATAACATAAAAAAACCGAGGAATAAAATCCTCGGTATATTTTTAAAAATGCCTAAAACACAGATTAGCCATTAAAAACTCCCATTTGAGCATATTTATCCATACGCTGATTTACGAGTTGTTTTGGTGATAACTTTTGTAAATCTTCAAAATGCGAAGTAATTTTATTTTTAACAATATCGAAAGTTTTTTCTCTATTAGCATGTGCCCCACCCGCTGGCTCACGAACTATTTCATCAATAAGTTTTAACTTTTTCATGTCTGTTGCCGTCAGCTTTAAAGCTTCAGCAGCTCTCTCTTTATATTCCCAACTTCGCCATAAAATAGATGAGCAAGATTCTGGAGAAATAACAGAGTACCAAGTATTTTCTAACATAAGTACTTTATCACCAACACCAATACCTAATGCACCACCAGAGGCTCCTTCACCAATGATAACAACTATTATTGGAACTTTAAGGCGTGTCATTTCTATAATATTACGCGCAATTGCCTCACCTTGTCCTCGTTCTTCTGCCTCAATACCTGGGTAAGCACCTGGGGTATCAATAAAACAAACAACAGGAACTTGAAATTTTTCAGCAGATTTCATTAAACGCAAAGCCTTTCTGTAACCTTCTGGGTTAGCCATACCAAAATTTCTGTACTGTCTTGTCTTCGTATTATACCCCTTTTGCTGGCCAATAAACATATAGCTTTGATCACCAATTTTACCTAAGCCGCCGATCATTGCTTTGTCATCCTTAACGGTACGATCACCATGCAATTCTAGGAATGTATCTCCACAAATAGCTTTAATATAATCTAACGTATATGGTCTATTAGGATGTCTAGAAAGTTGAACTCGCTGCCAAGCAGTTAAGTTTTTATAGATATCTTTTCTAGTATCGGCAAGTTTCTTCTCAATTTGTTTACAAGTTTCAGTAACGTCTACATCACTTTCCTCACCAATTATCATGCACTTGTCCAATTGTTCTTCCAATTCTTTAATAGGAAGTTCAAAATCCAAATATTCCATATTCAATAAAGTTTCTTTAGTTGTGGCTCAAAGATAAAACTTTAATACCTAAATCTTAGGCACCCTTTTTTTAATATTTGTTCTTTGTTTTAAAATACCGTTGGCAATGACCGTACTGAGTATAATTAATGCTCCCACATAAAACATAGGTTTCATCTTTTCTTCTGATCCAAATATTACCCAAGCTAGGAGTATCCCGTATACCGGTTCTAAATTTGTAGTGAGCATAACTGTATATGGCGTTAAAACGCGCATAATTTTAACAGACGCTATAAAGGCATAGGCTGTGCAAATGAGTGCTAAAATTAGCAGATATACCCAATCCATTTTGGGGGGTGTAATTAAAGATATGCTCCAATCTCCTTTTAACATTAAAATAAGGGATAGAAAAATTACCCCTACACCCAATTCATAAAAAGCGATGACAGATGGTCTATGATTTTGAACAAGTTTTCCATTTATCAGAGAAAAAGTAGCGGCTAAAAAGGCAGATATCAATGCTATAACCATACCGTATACGTATTGAGTTTCTACTTTAAATATTAAGTATAGCCCAACAACAACTAATAATCCAAATAGAATTTCGTAACCAATAATTTTACGACCGTACCAAAATGGTTCCATAAGAGCTGTAAAAAATGCTCCAGTTGACATCATTGCCAGGGCTACAGAAACGGTTGAAACCTTTATTGCTAAAAAGAATGTTACCCAATGTAAAGCAACTACAATACCACCACCTAAAAGCCACAAAAATGTTTTCCTAGAAACCTTTAAACTAAATTTAGCAATGAGTATATAAATTGTTATAAAGAGCGTAGCCAACCCCATTCTAATCCAAACCAACGGAAGAGAATCTATGGTAATTAATTTTCCTAAAATAGCTGTAAAGCCCCAGATAAATACTATAAAATGTAAGTGAATTAAATTGAGTATTCTATCTTTTGGCATTTTGAAGTAGATAAAAAGCTAAACATCCAAAAACTACATTAGGTATAATTATAGCCAGTAAAGGCGAAAAACCAGATTGTTCTGCCAATGTACCAAAAACTTTATCAAAAAAGATAAAAACAAAGGCAATAAGAATACCAAATGCCAAATTAGCCCCCATTCCTCCTCTTCTTTTAACCGATGAAACAGAAACAGCAATAAGTGTTAAAATAAATGCTGTTAACGGTAACGCCCAACGTTTATATTTCACCAACACATAAGTGTTTATATTCGATGCACCTTTTCTTTTTTGATCTTTTATAAATGTATCTAATTCAAAAAGATTTTTTGTTTCTGCAACGTATGATACCGGTGTTAAATCACCGATATCAAAAGCAAATATGGTATCCAACCTACGTTTACTTTCAATAATTGCAGTATCACCAAGAACAGAACGTTTCTTATAAGAAGTTAATCTATAATTAGAATCTTTCTCGATCCATCGAATATTGGCTGCAGATATCTTAAAATCTAACTCATTATTTTCACCAAAACGCTCAAAAGTAAAATTATGACCTAATTGCCTTGCTGGGTCAAAACTGCTCACATATATAAAATCTGTTTCATTTAGCTGATTAAATATATTGTTGGTAACCCTATCCTGTTTACCTTTTTTAAGGTACTTATATTTAAATTCATTGAACCCAACACTTGCATTAGGTACAATAAACATGGTCATAAAAAACATTAAGATGGCTATTAATGATGCACCAATTATGTACGGCCTTAAAAACCGACCATAGGAAACACCAGAACTTAAAATAGCAACAATTTCAGTGTTGTTAGCTAATTTTGAGGTAAAGAAAATTACAGAAAGAAATAGAAAAATAGGAAAAAGTAAATTACCAATGTAAATGGTGAAATTTACATAGTACATAACTATTTCATTTAACGGCGCTTCATTATCAATCATTTTACCGATTTGCTCTGCCAAATTCACCATAATACCTATGGGAATAAACAATAAGAGCATCAACGAAAATGTCGCTAAGTACCTTTTTAGTATGTATTTATCTATTATTGACAGCATTATAGCCTTTTATCCATTTGTTTTACCATGATGTCTTTCCATGCTCTAAAATCTCCTGCAATAATATGTTTACGAGCTTCACGCACCAACCACATATAAAAGCCCAAGTTATGAATTGTCGCAATTTGTTTACCCAAATATTCATTCGCTGCAAATAAATGTCTTAAATATGCTTTAGAATATTCGTGATCTACAAAGGTAGTTCCCATTTCATCTATAGGTGAAAAGTCATCTTCCCACTTTTTATTTTTGATATTAATGGTACCATGCGCAGTAAACAGCATTCCATTTCTGGCATTCCTTGTAGGCATAACACAGTCAAACATATCTATACCTAAGGCAATATTCTCTAAAATATTAATTGGTGTGCCAACACCCATTAAATATCTAGGTTTGTCTTCTGGCAAAATTTCACAAACCACCTCAGTCATCCCATACATTTCCTCAGCTGGCTCCCCTACTGAAAGTCCGCCTATGGCATTACCTTCGGCACCTGCGTTTGCGATATATTCTGCAGATTGTCTTCTTAAATCTTTATAAGTAGACCCTTGTACAATAGGAAAAAATGTTTGCTCGTAATCATACTCAAAGGGTGTTTTGGCAAGATGATTTATACATCTATCTAACCACCTATGGGTCATGTGCATTGACCTTTTTGCATAATTATATTCACATGGATATGGGGTGCATTCATCAAAAGCCATAATAATATCGGCTCCTATTACACGCTGAATCTCCATCACATTTTCAGGTGTAAACAAATGCATAGACCCATCTATATGCGATTTAAATTTTACGCCTTCCTCTTTTATTTTTCTATTCCCAGATAAAGAGTAGACTTGATATCCACCGCTATCAGTAAGGATATTTCTATCCCATCCCATGAATTTATGTAGTCCGCCTGCTTTTTTTAATATTTCTATTTTAGGGCGAAGAAATAAGTGGTAGGTATTACCCAATATAATATCGGGATTAATCTCTTCCTTTAATTCTCTTTGGTGCACTCCTTTTACAGAGGCAACAGTGCCCACAGGCATAAATATTGGGGTTTCAATAGCGCCATGGTCAGTAACGACTGTCCCAGCTCTAGCTTTTGACTGTGTGTCAGTATTGTGTAATGTAAACTTCAAATCTTCTAAATCTAATTGCAAATATAATGAACTGAATGTGGGAAAAACTTAATAAAAAGTAAAGATATTCATGAAATTCGCAAACTTCATCTTTTTCACTTTTAGCACAAAAAATGGATTATTGACCCAATACCTTATTTAAACAATAAAGGTAGCGCCCCACCGTTTTGATGGTATAACGAGAAAAGGAACATTTGGTATTGTATTTGCTATATGTTCTACATTAAAAAAAAAGATATGAAAAAAACGGTTTTAGTTGCTTTTATGGCACTTACAGGGCTATATACTATGGCCCAAGGCGATTCTAGTTTTGGATTAAAAGGAGGATTAAATTACAGTGCAAACGGAGATTATTTTGAATCTGCCGGAGATGCCGCCAGTAATCCTGATAGAAATATTGGCTATCATATAGGGATATTTGGCAAAATTGGAGCATCAAAAGTTTATGTAAGACCTGAGTTGGTTTACACCAAAACCAAATCAGATTATGATGGAGCTGATTTTGATATGAGTAAACTAGATGTACCTGTTCTTTTAGGTATTAACTTAATAGGCCCATTACATGTTTTTGCAGGACCTAGTTTTCAATATATTTTAGATACCGAGTTTGACGGTATTACCATTGATGATGTTGAAAATGATTTCTCTGTAGGTATGAATATTGGTGCTGGGGTAAATCTTGGTAAAGTAGGGGTTGACTTGCGTTATGAAAGAGGATTTAGCAGCAACGAAGCTTCTTTTATAAATACAAATATTACTAATATAGGCCCTAGTAGAATAGATACAAGACCCGACCAACTTATATTAAGTTTATCATTGACTTTATAAAGAAGTCATAAAAACAAAAAACCTCTCAAGAAATCTTAAGAGGTTTTTTTGTACTTTATTTTTTAGCTTATAAATCATTATCAAGATGATCCCAAATTCCGTCACCATCTGTATCTAAGAAACCTACAAAATTTCCATCCGCATCTAACTCAATTTCATCTATAGTTAAAATACCATCATTATCATCATCAGTGTCATTGTAATTTGCAAAATATACTCTTGATAGTGCTTCGGCATCTTCATCTGTATTATCATTATTTAAATTACCGTCATTATTTAAATCTTCAAGAATAGAAGGTATTCCATCACCATCAAAATCAGAATTAGCTTCATAACCAAAGGCATCAATTTTAAAAATTAATGGGCTGTATTTAGGAGCTGAAGGCAAACTATTTCTTGTATCATCGAAATATGCTAAACCAGAAGGCATAAAAATTGCACCAATTCCATAACCATCATACCTAACTGTTCCATCACCAACTTCAATTGGCCCCATACCTGTTTGAAAATTTTCAACTCCATTTCCAAAGCCTCTAACAACACCAGAAAGGTTAAGAACAATTGGCTGAAATGACGAAGCATCAAACAAGGTACCATCGAATAAAGAACCCTCATATCTTAGAATGGCATTATCACCAATTGTTGGCTTACCATCTTCTATTCCCTGTCTAACCACTAAAGTGTATAGCTTATGATTTACAACTTCTTCATCATCTCTTAAAAAACTGGACGATGCCACTGAAATCGTTTCAGTAACTAAAAGTGGGCTATCAAATATTGACGGCTTATCACTATTTACACCTGCTATAGTGTCAAACTTTATTTTAAAATCAAAACCTTCAGCTGCGGCATCAAATTCATCTTTATTATAAAAATGAGTTTTTAAAAATTCAACAATTTCTGCATCGTCTTCAATAGCTACTTCACTTAATAATCTTGGAGGTACAACTTCACCAATGGAGTCATCATCTTTTTTACAAGAACTTATTACAATTAACCCTGCAATTAGCAAATAGGCATATTTCAATTTCATCAATAATCTTATTTAAGCGCGCAAGATACAATTTTCCCCTATTTTTGTTGGGTAGTTAACAAAGATTTGTAACCAACATGCGTATAGATAAGTTCCTGTGGAGTACTCGATATTTTAAGACTCGGAATATAGCAACGACCGCCTGTAAAAAAGGGCATACAAAAATAAATGGACAAACGGCCAAACCTGGTAGAGAAGTTTACCCAATGGATGAAGTCGTTGTTCGTAAAAACCAGATAGATTATAAATTTACCGTTCTAGATATTCCTGCAAGTCGTGTAGGCGCCAAATTAGTAGATATCTATAGAAAAGATACTACCCCTAAAGAAGCTTTTGAGCATAATGAACTTTTACAATATTCCAAAGATTATTATCGTAAGAAAGGAATAGGAAGACCTACCAAAAAAGATAGGCGTGATATTGATGACTATTTAGAATCACCATCAGTAAATGAAGAAACCAATTCCTCTGAAACTACTATAAACATAAAAGAAGAAGAATAGATAAATTTTTTAAAAACATAACTATCTTTATTGGTTTAAGAAAATTACATGGAACAGACCATACTTTCACATTTACAAATTCAGCATAAAATAGAACGCATAGCCTATCAAATTTATGAAGCTAATGTTTCTGAAGATGAAATAATAATTGCCGGTATAGAAGGTGGCGGATTACAATTTGCAAAAAAAATTGTTTCCAAGCTTAAGAAAATTACAACCGCAAAAATTACACTGTGCAAACTTTCTATGGATAAAGGCAATCCTTTAGAAAGCGGAGTTTCCACTTCTATGGCTGAAGAAGAATTCATTAATAAATCTGTAGTTATTGTTGATGACGTATTAAACTCGGGTACTACATTAATATATGGAGTTCATCATTTTTTAAAAACGCCCTTAAAGCAACTTAAAACTGCTGTTTTGGTAAACAGAAACCATAAAAAGTATCCAGTTAAGGCCGATTATAAAGGTATTTCTCTCTCAACCTCATTACAAGAACATGTAAACGTGCGTTTCGAATCTAAAAACGATAGGGTATTTTTAGACTAAGGAATTAAAAATAATTTCTGCAATTTCAGTAGATGAATTATTATTGCTCTTAATTTTTTGATGCGCCTTATTATAAAAGAAACTCCTTTCAAATAAATGCTTTCCTATAAACTCTGTTAATTCTTCATCTTGTAAATGAGAAATCATTGGTCTATGGTTTTTTTCTTTTATTAACCTTGCCACCAGTTCAGGAATACTAACATTAAGATAAAAAGAGTTCATGGTTTTCTCATTTATCAACTCCATATTTGTTCCAAAACAAGGAGTTCCTCCACCAAGAGAGAGTACAAAACTCTTTTCTTTCAAAAAAATTTCAGAAAGATATTCCATCTCCTTTTTTCTAAAATAGATTTCGCCTTTCTCATTAAAAATGGTCGCTACAGACATATTCTCTGCTGCTTCTATATAGGCATCTAAATCTAAAAATTTAATATTCAAATGGTTAGCCACTATTCTACCAACAGTAGTTTTACCACTACCCATGTACCCTAACAAAACTATTCTTACATTTTTCATTGTAGCAAAATTGGACTAAATAAAAGGGATTTCAAAAAAAAAGAAATTTATATTGAAAAGGGTTTGTAGAATAAAGTAATCGACTTATATTTGCACCCGCATTGAGGGAATTATTTCTGAATATGCTTTTGACCTGGTAGCTCAGTTGGTAGAGCATCTCCCTTTTAAGGAGAGGGTCCCGGGTTCGAGCCCCGGCCCGGTCACAGACAACATAGCCTCTTAACCAAAAGAGGCTATTTTATTTAATTGCGTGACCGTAGTTTGTAAGTTGTTAACGTTTAAGTTCTTAAAATTTTTGACCTGGTAGCTCAGTTGGTAGAGCATCTCCCTTTTAAGGAGAGGGTCCTGGGTTCGAGCCCCAGCCCGGTCACTTTTTACGATAAGCCTTCCTAATTTTAGGGAGGTTTTTTTTGTTTCTATAGATTACATTATAGAGAAACACGCAGCTACATCTATAAATTGCTACACCCTTTTTAACAGTTTTTTCAGATTAAAGCTTTTCCATTCCTCATAAATATTGCAGACCTTTATTTAACAACAAAGAAATGCTACTTGCATGACAACAACTGAAGATATTCTAAAAGAACGCGTAAAAGAGCTTACATGCCTTTATGAGGTAACTTCTATTATTGTAAATACAGACTACAACCAATTACAGACCTCGCTTGAGGCCATAGCGTATTGCCTAAAAAGAGCTTGGCAGTTTGAAAAAATTGCGGAAGTTTATTTAAAAGTTGGCGAATATAAAGTTGTAACAGATGATTATAAACCAGACATGGTTTCTCTAACTGCCGACATTAAGGTATTTAATAAAATTGAAGGGGAAGTTATCGTTGGTTATCCATCTAAAAAATACACTTTAAAGGACTTTTTAAAGGAAGAGCAAACGTTACTTACTAATGTTGCCTTGGACATAGGAAACCTAATTGAGCGCAAGCAAATAAAAGATAGTGAAGCCTATACTAGGAGGCAAATGGAACGTACAGATCGTTTACATATTCTTGGGGAAATTACAGCTGGTATTGCACATGAATTAAATACTCCCCTCGCCAATATACTTGGCTTTGCAGAATTACTTACCGAAAAAATAAATGATAAAGATGCTATTCGCGATTTAGAAAAAATTATGGATAGTGCTATTTTTAGCCGCGAAATAGTAAAAAAGCTAATGTTTTTTGCTTGTGAAATGCCGCAAGAAATGAAAACTGTAAAGCTAATTCCCGTAGTCACAAGTGTGTTAAAACTTTTAGAACCATCTCTTAGAAGCAAAAATATTACGCTAAGAAAGACTTTTGATAATGAAAAAATAGAACTCAAGGCCGACACTGTTCAGTTAACTCAGGTACTATTTAATTTAATAATGAATGCCATATATTACTCGCCAGAATGTGCAATTATAGATGTTACCATCTTAGATACATTAAAAACAATTTCTATTCAAATTGCAGATCAAGGCAAAGGCATAAATACTGATATAGTTGATAAAATTTTTGAACCATTTTTTACAACCAAACCTATTGGTGAAGGCTCTGGACTTGGATTAAGTGTGGTTCATGGCATTATTACAAGTCATAAGGGTAAAATAACCCATAAAGCGAATACGCCTAAAGGAGCTATATTTACTGTTGATTTTCCTAAATTGTAATAGATGGATTTACGCAAAGAAAACATTCTTATAGTAGATGATGATATAGATATTCTAGAGCTATTACAAAGGCATTTACAGTCCATGGATTATCATACATTTAAAGCTGTATCAGTAAAAGAGGCTATTTATATTCTTAAAGACACTTTTATTGATTTATTGATTACGGATATTCAAATGCCAGAGATTGACGGTCTTCAATTACTGAAGTTTTCAAATGAGCATTATCCAGAAATGCCAAAATTAGTTGTCACTGGTTACCCTTCAGTACAAGATACGCTCCAAGTAATAAAATCTGGTGCAACAGACTATCTTACCAAACCATTTACAAAAAAAGAGCTAAAAGAATCAATTGACAAAGCCTTTCTGCAAAATAAAAAACGCAAAATAAATAGTTCCCAAGCCGTAAATTCTAAGCCCAACATATATTCAGATATGGTTGGTGAATCTGATGCTTTTAGGAAAGTTACCAATATTGTAGAACGGGTAAAGGACAACAAAGCAACAGTAATTATTAAAGGAGAAAGCGGAACAGGAAAAGAGTTAGTAGCACGTGCCATTCATTATTCCGGCAAATTCTCTAGGGAACCTTTCATTGCAGTTAACTGTGCAGCCATTCCAGAAAATTTACAAGAAGCAGAGCTATTTGGTTATTTAAAAGGAGCTTTTACAGGAGCCAACGAAAATAGAAATGGATTCTTCCAAGCTGCAAAAGGCGGAACTTTATTTTTAGATGAGATTGGCACAGCATCTTTAGCTGTACAAGCAAAATTATTACGGGCATTACAAGAAAAAGAAATTACTAGGGTAGGCTCTAGAAAGGTTGAAAAAATTGACATTCGTATAATCGCTGCTACCAATGCAGACCTTATTGAAGATATAAAAAACAATACCTTTCGTGAAGATTTATATTACCGGTTAACGGTTGTAGAAATAATTGTACCACCATTAAGAGAACGAAAATCTGATATTTCCATTTTAACTGAAAAATTCATTCGTAAATATGGAATTGAATTTAAAGATAGGTTATTACGTATTTCACCTGAAGCGCTTCAAATTTTAGAACGATATAATTGGCCTGGAAATATTAGAGAACTTGAAAATATTGTGCAGCGTGCTGTAATCATGTCTGATGGTGTTGTTGATGTCAAAGACTTACCCGAATTTTTAAAATACCAAATAGACTTTTCTAATAACGAGTTAATTCCTTTACGTGAAATGGAAAAGGAATATATTCAACGAGTTTTAAATCATACCCAAGGCAATAAGACAAAAGCTGCCGAAATTCTACAAATAGACCGTAAAACTTTACGTGAAAAATTAAAATGAACGCTGGGTAATTTTTCCCCGCATGGGTAAAACCTACCCACTACTCCCTATTATCTATCACAAAATAAAAACAGTATTAATCTGTAAATCAAATAGTTGCATTTTTTGGCATGCTTTATTTTCATAATAGGTACAGCATTTGCCTTTATCCTTACAAATAAATTAATCTGTTTTACAAATAATTACACATTGCTTTTAAAGCTCAACATTAGTGCCTAATAAGTTTTGAAATTGAAAACAGCAAGTTGAATTTAATACACAGTAACGGATGAAGTATGGTAGTCTTGTTTTAGAAAAAAATGAATTCCGGATGATTAAGGATTATCAGGAAATGAACGTAACCATTGAAGATTATGCGCACAAAAATGTTTTGGAGATTTTACATCAAAATATGTCAATTGCAATGCTTTTTGCGGCGGAGGACATTCCTTTTGATATCATAAAAATGTATTCAACAATAACCCTTGTAGGTAACGCTGGCAGACATGAAACTTTTCAAATTGTTCCTCCTAATGAAGTCAATATTCCAAAGAAAAAAATTTCAGTCCTAAGTAACCTTGGAGCTTCCTTAATTGGCCGTGCAGAAAGTGACAAAATTACGTATGGGCTACCGGGTAATGTAATATCATTAAAAATTGAACAAGTAAAACAAAAAAAGAAATAAAAAATTCCACTACAAACCAACCATAAACAATTGTAAACCAAAAAAAAATTATTAATAACTAAAAATTAAGATTATGATCAAGTATGCACTAGTCCTTTTATTTTCTGTAGGTATGTTAAATGCCCAAGAAACAACTGTTAAACAGACAAAAGTTGAAGTTGGAGACGTTTTTGAAATAGGAAAGCCAGAAGCCAACAAATACAAACATATTGATTTCCCTCGTGAAAATTTCATTATAAAAAGAGGCGGTATAGCCAATTACAAACGAGCTGAAGGCGCTACAGTGGTAGTAACTTCCATTAAGGAAAAAAAAGATGGTACAACTCAAATAAAATTTAAGAAGAAAGATGGTGGGCGCTTCTTTGGTAGTCATACAACCATACAAGCAAACTACCATGAGGCAATTTCATCTGGTGAATTAATGACTCCATAATTTTTTTTAGTTGGTTAATGATATCCACTTGGTCCATTCTGTATTAATTTTTAAAATAGAATTAATAGGTCAAGTGGATTTTTAACTAATTAAGCAGAAGTACTATATACGATTTAATCAAAAATAGAACACATGATAAAAACATCAGAAAAAATACATGCCGGCTTTATTTTAGCAATTGCATATTTACTGGTTCTTGGTTCTAACAGATTAAATCAAAAACATTTTTCTATAATACAAACCACAGTAAATTCAGTTCATAAAGACAGGGTTGTAGTTCAAGATTACATTTATCAACTCAGTACTATTATTCACAAAAAAGAACTACAGTTTATAAATGAAGGAAAGTTAACCTCAGTGCCGTCTGAAAATGAAAATGCAGAAAAACTATTGTTAGCTTTTGGAGCAACTAAACTAACATTTAAGGAGTCTAATTTATTAAATGAATTAACTGTTCAATTTAAAAATCTAAAAAACTCAGAGAACATAACTCTAGTATCTAATAATCATTTTAAAAATAACAATGGAGTTCACACATTAAATAGTCTCCATGAAATGAAAAAAAAATTAGATGCACTTGCCCATATACAACTTAAAGAAAGTCTGCAATTGACAAAGCAATCTAATAAGTCCTTGGGGATGAACATTCTTTTGTCCAAGCTTGAAATCGTCTTTTTATTCATTATTGGGATTGCTTTGTTGGCTTTAATTCTGTATCCAAGTAAGACGAAACAATCTGCATTAGAATAACGTAATTCTTCAAGTCCCATTTTAAAAACAATATAATTAAAGCAAGATGACAAATTATACCCGCAGTATATGCTCCACATGTAGTCATGTTATGCTCTGCAACTTAGCTAGAGATAAAAGTTGCATTCATTCCTGTAGTGAATATGTGCATTACCTAGATTTCACTAATGAACCAACATTAGTTATATCCAACGAAATGGCAAGCAACGAAGAATTTAAAAGAGAATTAGTATTAAACTAAATATAATGATAGCAAAATTAGAGACAGAGAAAAAAGCCACTAAACAAGGCATGCTAGATAATGTTATGCGCCAGTTTGATAATGCCGCTGATATTATTGAACTAAACACCAACATTAGAAAAATTCTTGAGGTAACGAATAATGAAATAGTTGTTCATTTTCCGGTACGTATGGATAATGGTGAGGTAGAAATTTTTACAGGTTATCGTGTACAACATAATAATTCATTAGGACCATATAAAGGTGGACTACGTTATCACCCAACCGTTGATATTGATGCAGCAAAAGCCTTAGCCATGTGGATGACTTGGAAAACATCGCTTGCAGGCTTACCCTATGGCGGTGCAAAAGGTGGTATTCAACTAGATCCAACTAAGTATTCTAATGCAGAATTAGAGCGTATTACAAGAAGATTTACTTACGCTCTAGGAGACAATATAGGTCCAGAGCTAGATATTCCTGCTCCAGATGTAAATACAAATCCGCAGACTATGGCATGGATTTTAGATACATACATGTCTACAAAATCGCCAGCTGAGCGTTCTACAAATATGCATGTAGTTACAGGTAAGCCAATAGGTGCCGGAGGTTCTAAAGGGCGTGATAGAGCAACAGGATACGGAGTATTCTTAACCATAAAATTTTGGGCAGAAAACCATAATATTAATTTAAAGGACAAAAAGTTTATTGTACAAGGTTTTGGGAATGTAGGTTATTGGGCAGCTTACTTCTTGGTAAATGATGGCGCCAAACTAACCGCTGTTCAAGATGCCTATGGCTGTATTGTAAATGAAGATGGTATAGACGTAGATAAATTATTAGCATATACCCAAAGTAATAAAGGAAGTGTTCTTGGTTATACCAATGCCAAAACATTGGAAGACTCCGAGTTTTTTAGCTTGGATTGTGACATTTGTATACCTGCCGCATTAGGAAACCAAATAACAGCGGAAAATGCAAGTAAAATAAAAGCCTATTTAATTGCCGAGGGTGCAAACGGCCCTACTGATGTAGATGCAGAAAAAATATTACTAAAAAAAGGTATTGATATTATACCTGATATATTATGTAACTCCGGGGGTGTAATTGGTAGTTATTTTGAGTGGCTTCAAAACAGAAACGGAGAAATTTGGTCGTTGGAAGAGGTAATGGAAAAATTGGAAAAGAAAATGAGAGAATCTTTTACCAACGTTATAGAAACCTCAAAAAAACGAAAGGTAGATATGCGTACGGCGGCTTTCGTTATTGCAATTGAACGCTTAGAAGAAGCGTATGTACAACGGGGAATTTTTCCATAAATAAAAATTAAAATATTATGATTTAAGGAAAATAGTTTAGTAAAACTTATTGTCATTATGAGCGGAATTCAAATTACTTGAAAATCAGCTAACTCAACTTATTGAATACGCTCTAAATGGCAATAAATGAATTCTTCCTTATAACACCCAAAACAATTAGAAAATGAAGTACGGCAATCTGGTTATTGAGAAAAAGGAATATGTACTATTAAAAAGGTTCATGAATCTTTCTGGCTATTATAAAGATGATACACTACGCCTATCAGTTCAAAAATTAATAGGAGAAATGCAATCGGCAATTATTTGTGATGCATCAGAAATGTATGATGATGTTATACGATTCAACACCACAGTAACTGTTGTATCAGATGGTGGTTGGCATAGAAAATTTAAGTTAGTATTGCCACCAGAAAGTGATGTAAAAAATAACAAAATATCTATACTTACGCCCATGGGCGCAGCAGTTATGGGTTATAGCGAAGGTGATTCTTTAGTATGGGAATTCCCATCTGGCGAACAAAAAATAACTATCCAAAAAGTTGAACAAGAGAACCAGCATATTAACCTAAACATGGTATTATGATTGTATCGAAACAATTTTATCCACATGAATCAGATAAAAGAATCATGATGAAAAAAGATAGACTAGAAATTAATAGTTGGACCAACGATTTAGAATTTTTGAATGAAGAGATTGAATACTTTTTAGACATTGAGGATAAAATACTCCAAAACTCCAATATATATTAACAATTAAATGGTACCCGAAGAGAGAATACGTTACTATTAAGTACCCTGTACCGCTATGAAGGCACTGTTGGAAATAAGTGCAAAATCTTCTTATCAAAAAAAATAATAACCATTCTAATTTTTGAAATAAAAATAGAATGACAATTAAACGAGAATTTATATTTAAATTATTTTCTTGAATTTCGTATTTATCATAATAAGAAACATCTAGAAAAAAAATTAAAGACCTACAAAACCTATTTTCCAAAGACATTAATATTGCAAATTGGGGTCGTAGATTTGCTGAACAAGAACTAATAAAAACTGAAAAACGCCTAATTTCAAGACAGTTTAGAACTGCCACAGAACGGTATAAGGAATTGTTAGAAAACAATCCTGATTTATTATTAAGAATACCATTAGGCTACGTTGCTTCTTACCTTGGTATAACACAAGTAAGTTTAAGTAGAATAAGAGCTGAATTAAAATAGACTATGATTTTTTATCGTAGGTAAAAAATATTTCCAATTTAATGCTTGTTCTTTGTATATAAATTAAAATTTATGAATTGGATTCTTCTAATAGCTGCAGGTATGTTTGAAGTTGTGTTTGCCTATTGCCTAGGTAAAGCAAAAGAAGCAACAGAAAATGAAACATACCTTTGGTATATTGGTTTTCTTATAGCACTTTGTATTAGTATGGCTTTATTGGTTAAAGCCACACAAAGCATACCAATTGGCACCGCTTATGCAGTTTGGACAGGTATTGGGGCCGTGGGAACAGTTTTATTGGGAATTCTTGTTTTTAAAGAACCTGCTAGCTTTCTACGTATATTTTTCCTAACTACATTAGTCGCCTCAATTATAGGATTAAAAATTGTATCTCATTAGCAAATGGCGTATACCTTAAAAAATAATATCTTAAAGTAAGTTAGTAATGAATGGAGTAACAAACTTAGAGCAACTATTAAAAACAATGAAGCCAATCTTAAATGAAGGCGATTATGTTTTTTGTACTTTAAAAAGCACCCATAATATTGACTTAACAAAGATTGTAATGCTCTTAAAAGAGAAAGAAGGGGATACTATAATTTTAGAGAAAACGATGGCCGACAATTTGCAGATTCCATATTCTTTTGTTGCCTCTTGGATTACCTTAACAGTACACTCATCTTTGGAAGCTGTTGGTCTTACTGCAGCATTTTCACAAGCATTGACAAACGCAAAAATAAGCTGTAATGTGGTTGCAGGTTATTATCACGATCACATATTTGTACATATAAAGGATGCTAAAAAAGCAATGAAGGTACTTAACAGTTTCTCCAAAGAATAAATACCGTTAGTAGTTTACCTTCACACCTATATGCTTTAGATTTCCATTCTAAAATTTAGACATCATATTATTAAATTTATCTTACTCGGGTAAAAAAACTAGGATATTGCCAAAGTTTCCACAATTAACTAGTGCATATATTTATTTTGTCTTCAGTAAATTATATAAAAACTGGTATATTTAAAGGTCATTTACTGCATAATAGTACAAAACTTCTAATGGATAAAATGAGTAGTTTTAAAAATTAAAATCCATTTATATACTAAGAAATCCCTTTTAATTACTATTTTTTCTTTCACACTTTTAAGCTGTAATAGCGATTTTGACCAAGGAAATTGTGAGGAGGGTTTTTTTGAACAAAGTGACTTCAATGGTGGGTATTTCTGTGTTCCTATTTCTAAAAAAGATGAGTCTAACAAAACTATTAATGATAGTATTAACTAATAATGAGAATACGTATAGAAAATAGCATTCAGCAACTAGAAGATATCCAATTTGGGAAATTATGGATGGGCGCTAATTTTTCAACTAAAATAAAAGCTATAGATGAAAAATCAGCCTTCACAAGACCCCATGAAAACTTACATAGTGTTGCCGAAATACTTTCTCATTTAACCTTATGGCGCAAAGAAACTATTTTAAAAATACAAACCGGTGAAGGAAGTAAGACAGATGAATGTGAGGAAAATTGGCTAACAAATGACCAACTAAAAATAGTGGGTTGGCAATATATTAAAACAGAATACAACAATACACTTACATCATTGATAAAACTATTAAAATTTAAAGATGATGCTTTTCTTGATAAAGAATATTACGACACCGATTTTAAGGGTAATTACAAATACAGTTTTGTAATAAACGGTATGTTACATCACGACATTTATCACCTTGGCCAACTTGGTATTATTATTAAATACTTGAAAAAAAATAAGCTTTCTTCCTAGAATAAACTAAAATGACTGATACTATTCCGTTTCAATCAAATGATTTGGCTATCATAAAAAATAGTGCATAGATATAAAACTATAGCCTACTATTTAGCATAATGATTTACGTAGTATCCTATGAAATTAAAGCCCATCGTTCAATTTAAAAAGATGGAATAAATTGTTGAATATTGATAGTAATTTCTTGAAGAAAGTCAATAATACCTGGGCATAATTATAAGTTTTATATCAAGATTCTAGGTTATACATAACGCTATAAAAATACATAACCTACAGGCTTGAAGTCAATTTCATCATATTGGCACTCAAGGAATATAACCAACGTAGCTGCTCCCAAATCAACTGCTCTTCTTGGTGATTTCGTTTTATACCAGTTGTACCATCTACGCCTAATTCTAAATTTTTAGATTCAAATTTGGGCAACTGGTTTTCATAAGACATAATTGCATCAATTTGCCGTTTCTTTTGGCTTTCTTGAGAATTATCCAAAGAACTTAAAACCATAGAAAGATTATCATCTATTCTAGAAATCACTGTATTAAAAGTAGCTGAAGCATCTGTCGTTGTTTGGTGTTGCATATACGTACTTAATGTTGCTAAAGAGGATAAAAAATTATGATTAAGCTCTACCAGTTCATAAATTATATTCAAATTTTTCTGCTTTGAATGTGGTTCTTGAGTCATTCTTTGAAATGCTGAACTTAAATTAGAAGTCTCGAAAAAAGCATTTTTTCGCGCTAATCTATAACTTGTGGGTACGTTGCCTTTTTCATTGTAAAATTTTGTGATATGACCTAAATATATCCTATTCGCTACAACACTTTTAGTTACATCTTGTTTTATTTCTAGAAATCCCCAGCTTGGCCACAACCATAAAATCCCCAAATAAGATAAACCCGCACCAACAATAGTATCTAGAATCCGATATTGAATAACCATAAAAACATCTGGTCTTATAATACCATACACAAAAATGATACTTAATGTAACATAGATTGCAGATGCTTTATAATTTTTTTGAAGCATTGACAATGCAATAACCAAGGTAGATAGGGCAAGAATACCATAAACATACACATCGTGTACAAAATAAACAATTACAGTAGCAATAGCCCCACCAATTAAAGTACCAATAATTCTATCTTTAGAACGTGTTTTAGTAAGTCCATAATTGGGCCTCATAATCACTATAATTGTTAATAATATCCAATATTGGTTTTGGAAAGAAAAAATATTACCGACTACAAAACCAATTATTAATGTAGTTGACAACCTAAGGGAATGCCTAAAAATAGTAGACCTAAAACTAAAATTCCTAACTAATAATTTAGGATCGTAATTTTGATGTATTAAAAATATTTTTGAATCTTCCTTATCAATAAACTGATCAGGAGTAACCACATGATTACTTAATAACCATTTTAATCTTTTTAGTTTATCAATCTGTTTTTCTTGGTAATCCAAAAAATTTTTAAACATTAGATAAACTTCGTACTTCTCTATATTATTAGAACTACTCAGCGATGAAACTTTAAATTGTAATCTTTTAAAATTTTCTACCAACTTTTCGTTGGATGGAATTTTTGAGGGAGTATTACCTAATTCAGCAATTTCCTTTAATTGCTTGGCCATTTCAAAATTTGAATTTTGAAAGAGTAGCATATACTCAGGATATGTTTTAAAAAGAACATCCATTTTATCATAATCTATTGGATTGGCTACGGCTGTTTCTAGCATATCTACTAACTGCACTAGCACCAATAATCTTTTACCCATGTAAGTAGACCTACCTGAAGATTTACGAGACAAAATCAATATTTCTCGTAAGATTTCATGCTTTTCAGTTAAATCGCTTTGTATTAAGAATAAATTTGACTGTAATTGTGATCTATCATTACTATGGTCAATTAATTTCCCACGCATAAAAATTAAATCGGATGTTCTACCAATAGTGTCGTATAAAATCTCTTCTAACTGACCTTTGGGATTAATTTTATACCAAATTACGGAGAGAGTCATATACCACACCCCCCCAGCACCAACTAGCAATGCATATTCATAAGGTTCTAATTTTGCAGGCGTATGGGCAAAACTTAAAACCAAAGCAAGTAAGCCCGAAAAACTAATTAAAGATGCCCTAAAGCCATAAATCGATAAAAATGCTATTGCAAAACTAATAACTCCTAAAATTAGTAAGGATAACCAATATACATAATGCACGTAGGCCCCAACAAAACTTACAACCATTATTAAGACCGATGAAAATAGTATACCAAAAATTTTGTGTTTTTGACTACCAATAACATCACTTGGAAAACACCAAAACGCCCCAAAACATAAGGCTAAACCAATTTCAATTTGCCCTGTCCATATTCCAATAGAAAGTGGAATACTAAGCGCAATAACAACAAGTATTGATTTGGAAAAATTAGTACTGGTTAGAAACTGTATTAGTTCCTTAAAATTTCTTCCTATAAATTGTAAAATCTTGTTCAAAACCAAATAAATCAATTGCAAATATAGACTATGAAAAGAATAACTTATTTAAAAGAAGGTCTAACTAAGTACATATAGAAAGTAACTTAAAACGGCATTTATGTATTATAGAAAAAAACTATTTGTTAACATATTGTAGGTATTATAGTATTAAAATTATAACTATTCCCAACTTATTGTAATCTTCATCTTATATATTTTATACCTTTATGTGGAATTTGATTCTAATCTAGATTTTTGGAAAAAAAAACCAATACCCTTTTAATTTTAGCTTTAATTGTTGGGCTAGCTTTTCATGGTTCCGCCATTTTCTTCACATTAGAGTATACCTATGATGCATTAATTCATTTATTTTTTGCTGATCATTATGCCACCAGTTGGTTTGACCCGTGGGAATATAGATGGTATACAGGCTTTACAGTACAATCTTACCCCCCATTAGTTCACCAGCTCATTGGAATACTCTCTTACATTGGAGGATTAAAATTTGGCATGTATACTGTTGCATTAATTGCCATTGTATTATTCATTACAGGAGCTTATAGATACACCCTATTAATGACCGGAAGCCGTAGAATAGCGGGTTACGGTGCGGTAATGGCAGTATTCTCATCTACTTTTGTAGAAACTTTGCATATTTTTGGGCAGTTACCCAGTATCTCTGCCTTATCCATATTATTACATTCCATGACCGAAATTTACTTGTGGATCAAAACAGGTAAAACACGGTACTTTATTACATCTGCAACCATGCTTGCAGTAACGGTAACATCACATCACGTAACCCCTTTATTTGGTATGGTATTTTTTATTGCTCCATTAATGGGAATGGCTGTAATGGATGCTGCTAGGGAAAAGGTAAACTCTTACAAAGCTCTTACCTTTAAAGTCTTTTGGGGAACTACTTTACAGCATTTTTGGCGTATTGTTAAGTTTGGTTTCACTGCAATATTTTTGCTTGTATTCTGTATTTTCCCCTACTGGTATAATTCTAAAAGAAACCCAATAACCCAAGTAGCAATTCCGCATGGGTCAAGAGATAATTTTTTGGAAATAACCTCATCGGGACTCGTATTCTTTATAATTCCTTGGGGTGTATTTTTATTTATTCTACCCTACTTCTTTTATAGGTATTTTAGTAAAAGGTATGTGTTTTTTGGGTTGTCATTTGCGTTATTAACCATTTTAGGAACTGGTGGAACCACCCCAATTCCAAGAATGATGTTGGGCGAAATGGCTTTTAACATTCTTACCCTAGATAGGTTTACTTTATGGGCTACAATTATGGCTCTCCCCATATTTGCTGAGTTTGCATACCGCATGGTTGAAGGTGATTTAAAAGCATTAATTCAACAAAAATTTGGCGGTGTTTACCATAGGGTCTTAGGCGGGTTAATAGCTGGGGGAATGTTATTTATGGTGTTATTTACCATGACTTTAGGATATTTTAGACCCTCCCAACCTGCTAAAATAAAAATGTTGCCCATTGTCAACTTTTTAGGAGCAGATTCTCATGACGCTTGGCGTTATTTACCATTAGGTTTTGGAGATCAAATGGCTTGGCTTTCTGCACAAACCAGGGCAATGACAGTAGATGGTAATTACCACTCCGCACGCAGATTACCAGAACTTACTACAAGAGCAATAGAACGTATAGAAAACTCTAAATTTAGAGGTGTAGAAGGTATAGGCTCATTGCAACAATTTTTGACCGTCCCTGAAAAATACAATCTAAAATACATTTTCTCGAATGATAAATTCTATGACCCTATACTCTATTATTGTGGTTGGCAGCGTTTACAACAATTAGAAAATGGCATAATGGTTTGGGAAAAACTAAACGTGGCACCCATTCCGCAAATTATGCCCAAACAAGATGTACCTACAATAATGAAAATAATGTGGGGCATAATACCATTATCTACCGTACTCATTGCAATATTTGTAAACATTCAAATGATTTGGGTGCGGCTATTAAAGTCTAAAAAAGTTCCAGTGCATTCCTTTATGAAGCTAGAGCTACCTTATAATAAATTCCCGTCTAAGCTTTTAACATTTTCCCATTGGTGGGCATTGCTAATACTTATATGCTTGGGGTACGGGATGTATATATTTTATGTGAAAAATGTTACCCAATTATCACCCAATAACGTAGTAGAATCTTATTATGATGCCTTAGATTTTAAAGAATTTTCTAGAGCACATTCTTATATAGACCCAAATGAAAATATTGATATTGCGCAGTATATGCTTGAGGTTTCTGTTACAGATGGTATTTTAAGTTCTTACGCCAAATTAGATTCGCTAGGTATTGAAATTTATGATGTAACGGAAAAAAGTGCAAAAGCCAAAGTAGCTACAAGGTGGATTACCCCTTTAGAAAATGTTTTTAACAAGGACCATCATGAACTAGTAAAAAGAAAAAATAAATGGTATATAAAATCCTTAAAAGTTGATAATGACATACCCCCAGACCAACTATTTACGGCAAATAGCACTACATATTACAACCATGGAAGAAGAAAAATTACAACACAAGAAACCTATCATGAAGATGTTTTAAAGCAACCTGTTTTAGAAATACTATCGGCCAAATTGGTAAAATACAAAGGCCAATATAGTATTATTGGTGAATTGCAAAACGTAGATAATACTCCTGCAGATATTGTCATAAAAGCAACCCTATATAATGACAATAATAAAGAACTGGCGAATTATAATGCTAAACATCAAATTAAGCATAAATTAATGCCAAAAGAAACAACCACGTTTAAAATAAACTTTGAGGGTATTGCATGGTCTTCCACTAAAGATACCTTACCACCAACTTTTAACCCAGACGAGTTTACACCTGTAAGTTTTGAAGAGCAGCCTACCAAATTCAACCTACAATCTGCTGGTAACGTAGCAAATACAGATTTATATAAGCATGTTGCATTGCAAGATATAGATTATTCTGAACAGGGTTTTAATGGGGTATTGTTTAATTCTGGTGTGCAAGAAGTTACTATTCCTCAATTAATAATTTCCTATTACGATGCAGATGGGACCCTACTTTGGGTAGATCATAAATTTGTTACAGAAGGTGTACGTATACAACGAAAACAATTTTTCAATTACAAACCTTTAGCGTTAGATAGTTTAGAAATTATTACCAGTGGTTTAGAAAATTGCTTTGTTAATGGTTCGCCAAACAAAGCTATAGCAGACAAAATATTTCCGAATAGAATTTTGAAACATGGCAAGCAGCAAGCCTATCCTTTTAAAGGCAAAGGCTATGAGTATATAAAATTTGAGATTAACAGTTACATAGGTAATCCAAAATAGTATGCGTATTAAGATAATTATACTTTTAAGTCTTATACTACTAAGTTGTTCTGATAAAAAAGTAGAACAGACTAAGCAAACACTTACACCAAATACTGAGCTTGTATCAAAATTAAACAATAGCGTTGCCGGTGACGCCATTACTATTTCCTTTAAAACAAATGCGCATACTGAAAATTACAAATTACAAGTTAAAAATGCCTACGGAAATGTTTTATTAGAACCAGAGCATAAAGATTCAGAATTAATAGGTTTCAACATTCCTAAAAATTTCACAAGAATTGCTGGTCCTTTTCGTTGGAGGTTATTGTTAAACGGTAAAACATTACTTAACGGCACCCATACTATTGCAACGAATGCTCCTAAAGCCACATATGTGGAATCATACTTTGGACCCAGAAGTGTTACTGCGGGGTATAATGATTTTTCCATGCTAACTATAGCTCCTACCGATGCTTATGACAATCCTTTGGATAATGGTACAGAAGTAACTGTTAAATATCAATTTTTAGAAAATATAAGCGATTTAAAAATTACTACAGAAAATTTTATAGCCTGGTACAATGTAGCTGCTACATTAAAATCTGGCAGAATATTGGTAACATCAGAATGTAACGGAACTACCTCTAAAGAGCTTGCAACCATAGTGTACCCATCTAATGCAGTAAATTTTTCCATAAGTAGTGAAAGTGCCCATAATTACGCAGATGGTAATCAAATAATAACCTTTACATCAGATATTATAAAAGATGAATTTGGAAATATAGTTACCAATGGCACCCTTGTAACTTTTGTTATTAAAAATGAAAAAGATGCATACTTATATACTATTGGTACAACCCTAAACGGTATTGCTGAAGCCAAAACATTACACCCAGATAAAGCCTCAAACTGGGAAATACAAGCTTTTATTACGGGAGCAGCTGAAAGTAATACTATTGTTTTTAATTTTAAATCGGCAATTAAAGACTATCCCGTTCATTTCTCAAAAGGAAATAGAAATATAGATATTGGTCCGTTTGAAAGTTTTATGAAACAACTTATACCAGACGGACTCCTTTTACAATTAGATATTTATGATACCGATGGAAAATTTATTGAATCTAAAATAACTACAACTAAAGATGGGGTTTGCAATATATACTTAGGAGCATATTTTCTTGCCGACGGTGATTATATCTTAAAAATTAAAGCAGCAGGTATTACTAAAGAGTTTACAAAAAACATACATGGCAGTACAGTTAAATAAAACATTATATAGAACAGTGCTGATAATAACCTTTTTGGCTATTAATGCACTTATACTATATGGAATAGGAGCCGCTTGGACGTTTATGAATACGGGCGCTGATAAAACTTCCATGCTACATTTAGAAGTACCTATGGATGATGTCTATAAGCCAAATTTAGAATGGTCTAATTTAGATAACCCAGGTAGAGAAATGACGGAGCAAGCCTTAAGTGAAATTACCAATGACTATATGAACGCTTGGCATGTTCGTAATATCGCATTCAAAAAAAATGACCGTTACGGTATTGAAGATTTTTATACGGATAGTGCAAGAGTACGATTATATGATAATATAGATTTAAACATTAAAAACAATAATTGGTACAAACGCACAACCTTAAACCATAATAGTTCTTTGGATTTTTACACTGCAGATGGTACCATGGTGGTATTCAAAGATTACAACGTTGAAGAATACCAAGAAACATATGAAGGTGAAACATTATTATTAGCAGAAAAAGATACCACAAGCTACCAGGTAATGATGCTTTTAGAAGATGGTTTTTGGCGAATTAGGCACTTAAATGAAATACCTACACCAAAAGACACCGCTAAAACAGAACAACGAAATATCCTTGATAAACTAAAAAAAGTTGAACAAATAAAAGGAATTAATTACTACCCTAAGGACTCTCCTTGGGACACTTTCGGCAAAAAGTTTAACGATAGTATTATAAACCAAGATTTTAAGATTATTAAAGACATGGGATTGAATACCATTCGTGTTTTTATTCAATACGAAGATTTTGGAAAAAACCGAGTAGACGATAAAAAATTGAAACTCCTAAAAACTTTATTAGATACTGCTGAAGCTAACAAATTAGATGTTCTAATAACATTATTTGATTTCTATGGCGATTATGATGTATCTAATTGGACACTTACCCATAGACATGCCGAAACAATAGTAAATGCAACTAAAGACCATCCAGCTCTTTTAGCTTGGGATATTAAAAACGAACCCGATTTAGATTTTGATTCTCGAGATCGCCAAAGGGTGCTAAGTTGGCTAGACCAAATGATTGAAAATATTAAAAAATGGGATAATAGCACCCCAATTACTATAGGTTGGTCTACTCCAGAAGCCGGTATTGAGTTAGCGGATAAGGTAGATTTTGTCTCTTATCATTATTATAGGGATGTTCAGGATTTTAAAGATGCTTATGATACACTAAATGCTGCCGTACCAAATAAGCTTAAAGTACTTCAAGAATATGGGATGTCTTCATATAAGGGAATATGGAATTTTTATAGGGGCGCCAATGAAGAAGGGCAACGAGATTACTACAAAGAAATGCAACCGCTGTTAAAGAATAACAATATTCCTTATTTGTTTTGGACGCTTTATGATTTTGAAAAAGTACCTAGTGCTGTTGCCGGAAGTCTACCTTGGAAAACTAAAAAGCAACATTTCTTTGGTTGTCTAGATTCCATAGGAAATAAAAAACCTGCATACTATGAATTAATAGATTTAAATGGAGATCATTAAGAAATACTAAAATAACTAGGTTTCGATAAATTAATATTAGAGTACCTGTACCCTAAAATCACCTATATATAGCACAAAAAAAAGGGCTGGTAAAACCAGCCCACAACACTAACCATATCGATTCTTAATGAACCAATTTCTTCTCCACAGAGGTTATATCTATATTAAAACCCGTCTCTTTTGACTTTTTAATAGCTATAAAGTAATCTATATACATTTGAGTAATAGCAGACATTGGTAAAGAGCAAGCTGCCTTATAATTTTGCTTAGCCAATTGAATTCTATACGCATCATCAGTTATAATTTTCTCAATAGCATTTGCTAGTGATGACGTGTCATGAGCATCAAAAAATTCACCTACATACCCTTCTTCCTTAACTAACACGCTTAAATCTCCCAAATCTGGCAAAGCAACTGCATTGCCGTAACTACCAGCTTGGTGCAATACTCCAGAACTGCCTGTTGTAGAGGTATAAGGAAAAACGGTAACGGCGCTATCACCAAAAATTTTAGGCACATCTTCTTCTGCAACATAACCTGTAAATCTAATTTGAGGTACATGGCTGTACTTTTCTTTCATTTCGTCCAAATAACCTGGAGTATTTGGACTATCTGTACCAGCAATTACAATTTCTATATTTTCGTTAGTTCTTGACCTAATTTCTTCAACTGCCTCTATTAATATTTCTACTTTTTTATACGTACCAAACTTACCAAAAGCCATTACTTGTTTTGGACCTTCAGGAAGTTTAAAACTAGGTTCTGGCGGAGTTTCAAAAGCACCATGTGGAATTAAAGCCACATTTTTAACTTTGTACTTGTCTTCCAAGGTTGTTACATATTTACTAATAGTAACTGCAAGTATATCTGAAGCCAAAACAAATTTGGTCAATGTAGTTCCAATAAAATTGTAAATACCCTGCAGTAATTTATTCTTAGTAAACCCAGCATTCTCTAAATCTACTTGTTCAAGAATATTATGTAGTAATGAAATTGTAGGGATGCCTTTCATTTTACAAATAAATGGTAACATTAATCCTAATGCAGCAGGTATTTTTTTATCTCCAAATTTTAAAAATTGAAGATTAAACAATACAGCATCTGGTTTTGTTTTCGAAATAGTTTTACTGATATTAAAAACAGTACTATAGCTATTAAAACTCCAACATTCTTTTACGGTAATTTTACAGCCATTTTCTTCAAAATTTAAATCTTTTGCCCCATCTGTCCTATCTGTTATTAATATTAACTCAGTTACTTCTTCTTGTAGTCTAAAATGTTTTACTAAGTAATATCCGTATTCCGTTAAGGTAACTTTACTAGGTGGGTATGCTGTGACGATTGCTAATTTCATTTGGGTCTTGTTTTATATAAAAGGTTGTATATCATAGAGGAAAATATCTCTACATTTTATTTTTAAAATTTAATTTTCAGGTTCATATGACTTCGTTTTATTCTTGATGACGAAAAACAATAATTGAGCTACTAATAAAATAATCATAGCTACTATTTGCATGTGAACAACACTTTCAAGACTATCGTGATATAGCATGATGAGTGCTACTTGAGAAAATCCTAATAATCCAGAAAGTATTACTGGTGAGTATTGATTTAATGATAAAAAATAGTAAGCAAAAATATTAGAGACTGCGAATAGTGAAGTTGCCAATGCATATTTCCAAAGAAGATGTGCTATTGATAAATAAGCATCACCAAACATTAAGGTGATTATCAAGTTCGGGAACAAAAAGCATATAAAAACTATAAAAGTTGATAAGCTTCCAATAAAGAACACGTATTTAAAAAGTACGGGAGCCGTTGGTTCACCATCTTTTTGTTTTTGAATTACGGTTGGCATTAGTAACATAACAAACATCCAAGCAACAAAATAAACCACTCTACCAATTAAGGCCAAAGATGAATAAAGTCCAGCTTCTTTAGCATCGAAATAGTGTTTTACCAATAGTATGTCACTATTATTTATAATAATTTGGGTGAGCTCGTAACCGGCTGTAAGCCCTATAAAAATCCAAACTTGTTTTAAATCAACTGCAGATAATTTAGCACTTGAAAAAACTTGAACATTCTTAAAATCTGAAGGAAAAAGTCCAAATACAAAAGACAATGCAATACCCAATGCTATTAAAATTCCAGGTTCAAAAGGAACTAGCCACAGTAGTGCAAATGTCAACAGTAACCTGCTCCACATTTCGGTTTGGTAGGTTGCAGCCAATTTACCAAATTCATGTCTTCCTTGAAATCTTCCTCTATTTACGCTCATTATAAAATATAGAGGAACTGCAACAGCAAACACTATAAACATATAATGGTTTTGAGTATTAAAAAGCGCCTGAAGATTCTTTGAAAAAAATAATACCAGAACACCTGTAAATAAACCAAAAACTAACGCGTACCGGTACATAGTATTCTTAAAAGAATTCCAAGTTTCGCCCGTAAACAATACGGCAAATTTAGTAGTAGCAAGTTGAAAAGTCATTCCAACAAAAGACAACACCAGCAGTAATGTCACCAATAAAGCCGCATCTGCAAATGCTTCTGGACCAAGTATTCTGCCTAAAAGTAAATTATAAAGATAGTTACCACCATTTACCAATAAGGCGCTACCCATAAACAAATGTTGGGGGGTAATTTTCTTTAAAACCAATTTTATAGTTGTCATATTCCTAAGTACTTTACAATGGATAATAAATTCAAATACTTATCTATATACAATGGCAATCTTTGCCAACTGACCTACAATTTTCACTGAATCTTTCATAGATAATTTAGAACCATCGGCATGGATCCAACGTTTTAAAGGCTGCTCACAAATAAGTTTTTTAGCTTCAGTTTTACCGTAGTATTTTCTCATACGTATAAACATTTCAACATCAAATAACCATTTGGTAATAAAAGGCTTACTAAAAAGTAATGGAACTACGGCGCGATCCATAACTTTGGCACCACATTGTGTATCGTTAAATGGCATTTTTAAAATTGTTCTTATAATAAGATTAATTGTCATACTAATAATCTTACGTGCAGATTCTTTTGTAATGTCTGCCCCCATTCTACTCATTCTTGAACCACTAACAATTTTAAAATCAGATTTATCTAAGGTTTCAACTAAATCATCAAAATCTCTAAAATCTGTAGATAGATCGGCATCTAAAAAGCCTATATAATCTAATTGTGGATCTTTAGCCATGTGTAACATTCCTAAGCGAACTGCCTCGGCCTTACCGCCATTTTTTTCACAATCATAAATACTAATATTGCTTTCATTACCTTTCTTTAATTCTTCTAAAACCTCTAATGTTTTATCAGTACTACCATCGTTAACAAAACAAAGGTGATAGCCAAGGTTACTATGTGCAAAGTCTCTAAATTCCTTTCCTAAGAGGCGCTCTTCTTCATTATAACAAGGAATAACAACACCAACGCAGTTCTTTTGGAGCATGCGACCATTACTAGATTCTTGAGGATTTATTTCAATTACCGGTGCGCCAATAAGTCTTTTTATACGAGCAGCCATTTCTGACAAGCTCACTGGTTTTTTCATGTAATCATCAATACCCAAGGTAAAGCCATCCATAATTATAGTTTCTTCCGTATTACCAGACATTACTAAAACCGGTGTAGACTTTCGTTCACCACCTTTTATATGTTTAACAACCTCTAAGCCAGACATACCTGGCATATTTATATCCACAAGAACCAAGTCTGGTTTAAAAGAATCGTATAAGTAAATTCCATTTTCACCAGAATCGGCGGTCATAACTTCATAACCTAGTTCGGTAAGCCGCTTTTCAACAGACAACAATATTAGCTGCTGATCATCAATAGTAAGTATTTTCATGATTTATATTAAGTAAGATTTAACTTACATATAACGTATTATTTCATAAAAATTGTAGGTATTTACTAAAAAAATAAAATTTTATTTTCTTAGAATTAAGATTGAGAATTATTTAAAAGGCTAAATTTCAGTGTCTTACCAAACCTAAACTCGATAAGAATTTATTTCAATACGTTAATGTATATGAAGACTACTTAAAAATAAAAAGGTACAGTTGCAATAACTACTACATCTTTAATCATAATATGCCATATCATTTATACCATTAGCTTTGTCCGTAACTATAATTAAGTTACACTTTCATTATAAGGATGATATTTTATCAATTTATTGCCGTATTCTAATTACATTAATTTACCACGAGGTTAAGCTATTACAATGGCTAGTTTTATAAGGTTATTTTAAAATAGTATATAGAATACTATAGGTACAAATACTACATTGGGAATACAAGTATAAGAACAACCTAATTTTAATGAATAATTGCTAAAAATGGCTGTCACTACATAAAAATAAAGGCAGAAACTGCAACATTATATTAAGTATAAAAATTTTTTACAATTTATTTAACCAACACTTCCTCACCACTTTATTAACAAGTTAGTTCAGTTATTATCATATCAGAAAGTCAAAAGATAGAATACCAATTTTACAACATTGCTATTCTATTTAAAAAACAAAATATAAAAGGGCAAATAAAATGAAATAATTATCGTTAGGTATTTGTAGTATTAATCTCACTTTAAATGTTTCGTAGAATATTCTTACTTATTTTAATTTCAACTTCGCTATTGACTGCACAAACCGATATGTCCAAAGGATTTGGTTTGTTAGAAAAAGGTAACTTTCAAGAAGCCGAACTTTTTTTTGAAGAATATCTTAAAACAGATTCCAACAATAAAACTGCAAAACTATGTTATGGTAGAGCTGTTGGTTTAAGTGGAGAACCAGCAAAAGCAACAAATTTATTCTCCGAACTTTTAAAAGAATATCCAGGAGATTTTGAAATAGAAATTAACTATAATGAATCGTTTTTGTGGGCACAAGAATATGAATTAGCAAAACCTTTATATGCTACATTAGTTGAAAAACACCCTACACAATTTGCCGCAGTTTTAGGTTATGCCAATACACTTAGTAACCTTAAAGAATATGTTTTAGCACTAAAATGGGTTGAAGAAGCACTATTGCTTCAACCAGAAAATGGTAGTGCAAAAACTTCGCGAAAATTTATGAGGTTAGGGTATGCCAGTGAATTTGTCAACAAACAAAATTATAAGAAAGCTGAGCAATTTTTAAAAGAAATTTTTACAGATTTTCCTGAAGATAAAGATGTACTCATTAACCTAGCCAATTTATATCTCATTACTAAACAAGTAGATAAAGCAAAAGATATCTATAAGAGGTACGCAACTTCACCCAAAGACTCTATAATCTCATTAAATGGTATAGTCTTAGCGGAACATATAGATGAGAATGATAAAGAAGCCCTAAAAATATCAAAAACAGCCATTTTAAAAGTTATCAAACTAAAGGATAATGAACTTACCGAACAAACCTATGATCGCTATATACAGGCACTAATATGGAACAGAAAATTTATCACAGCAAAAAAACAAATTGATAGTCTTGAAAACCATTATCCAAATAGAAACTGGATACATGCTTTAAAGGCTACTCGGGGTCTTTACACAGGCGACCCAAAAGCTAGTTTAAAGAGTTATGATAAAATTTTAAAGAATGACAGTGCCTCTTTTGATGGCAACCTTGGCAAAGCAAATGCATTATTTGCGGCAGACTTAATAATACCCGCTTATAATATGGCTAACCAAACTCTTAAATTTTATAAAGACCAAAAAGATGCTAAAGGTTTTATAGAAAAACTAAACTTAATGCATACCCCAACAGTTGAAGAACATGCCGCATATACTTTTGATAATGGTAATAATGTTGCTTTTTATACGAACACAACTATAGACGTGCCAGTATCGACTAAATTTAGATCTACGTTATCTTATTTTTATAGAACCACTTCCAATAGTGTCACTGATAATAAAGCACAATCTCATGTTTTACTAGCCGGGTTACAATACAAGTTATTTCCAAAAACAATATTAAAAACTGTTCTCGGTATCAACAACTCCAGGTTTTTAGATGATGCATATACACAGCCAGTGCTAGATATAAAATTAGACATGCAACCTTTAAAAATGCAAAATCTTACATTAGGTTATCAGCGAGAAGTGCAAAGTTTTAATGCTGAATTAATAGAGCGGGAAATTGTTCAAAACCACTATGGTCTTAATTATAACCTAGGAACCAATGTTAATTTTGGTTGGTATACACAACTAATGCATACCCAACAAAGTGATGCAAACGTGAGAAATCTATTATTTACATCACTCTATTATAATGTTCTACGTAAACCCGCTTTAAAAATGGGCGTAAACTACCAGTACATTACTTTTAAAGATCAAGTACCAACCATATACTTTAGCCCAGAAAAGTACCAAGCTGTTGAGGTTTTTGCCGATGTACGAGGGAATATTACAGAAAAAACAACATATATGGCCAGTGCTGCAACAGGGCAGCAAAAAGTTGAGGAAGACCCAAACACAACTATTTTTAGAGCTGAGGTATCAGTACAGCATCAATTTTCTAAACGATTTAGTATGAACCTTTATGGTAAATACAGCAATATAGCCTCTGCCACTGCGGCAGGGTTTGAGTTTACAGAAATTGGGCTAAAAGCCAAATGGTTATTCTTAAAGCAGCCGCTTTTTTATAAGAAATTAAACCTAGACTAGTACGTTATTATCGCCATAACAATATATAATCAACTTAGTAGAACAAAACAAGCTTATTGAATTTTACCAAAACCAAGTGCATTTGTACTGGAAAGTATTGTAAGAATACATAAGAAAAAACCTTGCAATTTTAAGTTAAAACAAGGTAATATGTAAGAATTTTACTTATTTTAGCGTAAGTAAAAAATCCCCTATCAAGAACAGAGTATTATTGAAAATGAAACTCTAATTAGTCGTATATGTTGAAAAGGGTTTTAAAAATGCTGGCTGCTTTCTACTTACCGTTATTGGCACTAACGTTATACCTGTACTATTCCCAAAAAGAAAAACAAATTGAAACATTGGCTATTTTACAACAGCGAGAGCTAGCGTTAAAAAAAACAGCTTTTGAAGAACAATGTTATTCTTTTTTAAAAGATACTCATTATTGGTCTAACCTAAGTTACCCTAAAGATTTTGATCCCATGGGAAACCATGCAGAATTCATGAAATCTTATATGGTAATTATTGAAGAAATTACAGACTATGACCAATTTCGCTTTATAGATTTAACCGGACAGGAATTTTTTAGGGCGGTTCGCGAAGGTAAAGAATCAATAGTAATCGGTAGCTTACAAAACAAGGAAGATCACCCTTATGTTAAGGCAGGACTTTTATTAGAACAAAACCAAATCTACCTTTCTAGAATTAGTTTAAATCGTGAAAATGGCGAAATAGAAATACCAAACAAACCAGTAATACGAACCGTTGCTCCAATTTTCGATGAAAACAAAAAGAAAATTGGTTTAGTTGTAATCAATTTCAAGATGAAAAGAATTCTTGACCAGTTTAAATCTAAAATAGCCGATACCAATATTTATTTACTGGATGAAGACCTAAGAGTAATTAGTTCAAGTAAGTCAACAGAAGATTTACCATATGAGTCTGGAGATAAAAATAGTATAATGGCCAGTTATTCATCAACCAAAGCAATAACCCATATTAGAGATAGTAGTTTTATAGAAAACGATCATATGTGGTCTCAACAATTAATTGCCTTGAATGGCATAAACCTGTCAATTGGCTCAAAGTCAAATGAACCAACAAAAATAATTGCTCATTCTAATTGGTTAGCTGTGTTAGAAATACCCCCAGTACTTATACAATCTAATTTACAGCCCATTACCGAAAGCTTATTGACATTTAATATAATTAACATTTTGGGTTTATTTGGCTTTAGTTATTTATATCAAAAAAATCATTTACAAAAAATACAGTTTTACCGAGAGCTAGAAAGTAAAAATATATTGTTAACAAAAAGTAAGGAACAACTTGAAGAAAACAATGTTATGGTTAATGAAATTAACAATAGCCTAGAAATTAGAAATAAACAATTAAGTGATTTTAATTACCTAATATCCCATAATTTACGAGCTCCGGTTACCAGTATGTCAGTAATTGTTGAAATGATCCAGAATGAGAAAAATCCAGAAATACTTAAACAACTATTACCTAAACTGCATCAAGTATCAAGTAGTATTACCAACCTTACCAAAGACATTAATAATTATGTGTCCATTTTAGACAACAAAGAAATTAAGATTACCGATATAAATCTTTTAGAATTAATTGAAGAAGTAAAAAATGAATTTACAGAAACTCTGCTAGACAATACCGATTTTGAGGTAAGGTTAAACTTAAAGGCATGGGACCATTTACAATATTCTAAATTCTATTTACAAAGTATTCTACACAATTTTATTTCTAATGCCATTAAATATAAAAGAGGCGATGTCACCTCTTTTGTGCTTTTTGAAACAGCAGTAGAGGACAATCGCAAAATATTATATGTAAAGGATAACGGAATAGGCTTAAACCTTGAAAAACATGGTGAGAGTGTCTTTAAACTTTACAAAAGATTTCATAGAAACATTTCGGGAAAAGGCATGGGTCTATTTTTGGTGAAATCACAACTTGAAGCACTTAATGCAACAATTTCTATTGAAAGTATAGAAGGAAGAGGAACAACTTTTAAAATAATCTTTGAAAAATGAAGGCAAAATCAAACATTTTATTGGTAGATGACGATGAAATTTACTTATATCTAATGGAAAAAACCATCCATCAGTTATCTAAAGAACTCACAGTAAACACTTTTACCGATGGTGAACAAGCTGTTGAATACATTACAAAATGCACTACTGAAAAAATAGAGCTTCCAGAGGTTATTTTCTTAGATATAAATATGCCTTTTTTAGATGGCTGGGGGTTTCTGGCGGAATTTAAAAAGATAAAAAATAAAATTGCCAACCACGTTAATATTTATATGGTTAGTTCTTCAATGCGAGACAGTGATATAAAAAGGTCGTTAGATTTTGAAGAACTTACGGGTTATGTGGTTAAGCCTGTAAACAAAGAGCAATTGAAAGATATATTCACAAAAATCTATCAAGAAAATTGGTAACACATACATTTTAAATGAAGTATGGACACTAAAGTAAATTTAGTCGTCTCATTAATTCTGGTCGATTAGATCGGCTAATAGGTATTACATTTTTGGCTATTAATACGCTATTGTCCTCAATATCTATAATCTTCGTAAAATTGATAATGTACGAACGGTGAATTTGCAGAAATAACTTTTCTGGTAATTTCGCCATTATTTTTTTTAAGGTAGTGTGCACCTTATATTCCTTTTTTTCACCCTTAATAATGATATAATCTCCTTTTGCTTCTATAACCAAAATTTCATTGAATTTAAGTTTAATTAATCTTCTATCAATATTAATAAATAAATCCTCCCCTTCTGTAGAATCTGGTTTCAACTCATTTATATTAATTGATGATTGGGGAATTATACTTGATATTTTAGTTATACATTTTTTAAATCGCTCTGGTGAAATAGGTTTAACCAAGTAATCTACAATACACTCGTACTCATATGCTGCAATACCAAAGTTAGTATCAGAGGTGGTCATTACAATTTTAGGAGGGTCTTTCAATGTTTGTATAAAATCCATACCACTGAAGTTAGGCATATGGATATCTAAAAAAATAACATCTATTTTCTGATGATTTAAAAACTTAATTGCGGATATAGCATTATCAAACTCTTCAACAACTTCTAAATTAGGTGTTTTTAAACATAGTTGTTTAACAATTATCCTGGCCGATGCCTCATCATCAATTATAATACAGTTCATTAAATTGTTTTTATATACGCCTCTATCCTTTCTAGAACATTTTTAAATTCTGCTTCATTAGTTTGTTTGCCTTCTAATAATTCTATTTCATAAGCAACTGCTAACTTATAAGAATTCCCCATTCCCAAAATATTAAACTTATGCTTTAGTTTATGAACAATTTCAGCGGTCTCTTTAAATCTAGCATTAATAACATGGTCAATGTATTCTTTTTTTTCTAAAGGAAATTCATTCTTAATAACTTCAATAAATTGTCCTCTAAACTGAACATCATCGCCAGCAAGTTCATCAACGTAATTAAGATTAGGTTGTTCTATCATCATTTCTTTTTTAAAGTTATATAAAAAGTAGTTCCTTTATTTTCTTTAGACTTTAACCATACATTACCCTCATAAAGAGCAACAATTTTCTTAACAAGAGCAAGGCCTATACCAGTGGCATTATTTGTTGTTTCTAGTTTTTTAAACATCTGAAAAATTCCTTCTTGATGCTCTGCTGGTATTCCTTTTCCATTATCCGAAACACTAAATTTCCAATAAATTTCGTCCGCTTCATAACCTATTTTTATTAGGCCATTTTGCACGTGTTCTGTGGCATTCACCGCATTTGTAAATAAGTTCATAAACAACTGCTCGAAACGAGATCTTTCAAATAACATTACTGGCAAATCTTCAGCATATTCAAATACAATGTTTTCTGGGACATAAATAGTTTTCTCTATTTCTTTTAAAACATCTTCAACTTTAAAAACAACTCTATGCTCCTCTGTTTCGCCCATGGTCGCGTGGTCTAAGATACCATTGATTAGCTTATCCATTTTAGTAAGATTTTGGTGTACCAATGAACAGTTGTCCTTACTGGCATCAGAAAATTTCTCTTTTTCATCCTCCACTATCCAGCTAATTAATGCATTGATATTACGTATTGGAGATTTTAAATCATGCGATACCATTTGCGCATAATCGTTCAAAGACTGATTTTGATTTTCTAAACTCTTTAAAAGTTTGTCTTTCTCAGCGGTCATCTTGGACACTTTTAACGCAAGGTTACTTATATAACTCGCTAAATTTTCTGCATTAATTTCTGTATTAATATTTTGGTTAAATATTTCTTCCTCTTTTAAGTTTTCTGTTAAACTGCGTATTGCGTTCTCTAATGAAATTAAAATACCCTTTTGTTGAAGTGCTTCTTGCTGTAATTTTTTGTTTGCCTCAAAAAGTTCATCTGAACTAATTATGGAAGACCTATGTAGCATAGAAAATTTATCATCATAATTTTCGTAAGATTTATCTATAGCTTCTAAAAAAGCGTCCATTTCTGGATGAGATTCAAGGTCACTAGAGAGGTATTTTCTAATTTGTCTTTTTAAAAGGGAATGCATTATTCACTAAATAAAGTTAATGTCATTGTTTGGTTATGCAACTTACACTCATGCTGATTACTAAATGGTGCCATTTCACCATAAGAATAAAATCCACTTATAAAAGCTTGTTCACCTATAACGGATTTTACTTCCTCGATTTCCTCTTCTGTTCTTTGGTCCATGACTAATTTACGGCCAATACAACTAATTAAAAGCGCCAAATCAGGATTATTCTTCCTTCCATTCATGGCATACTCCGCAGCACGGTATGCACCATTAACTATATCGTCTACAGATGACATCATTAATTGCACCCTAGCGCCTTCTGGGACATCACCTGCAAGAATCATCGAATTATCATCATTATTTATATTAAGAATTGTTCTAACCAAAGGTTCAGATTCTTCTGTCGCTTTTACACTTAAAGGGTAAAGTAAAGCTGATTTTGGCAATTCTTTAGCCTTTTCTCCTAAATACGTTTTATAAAGATCTAAAGCTGGTTTACCATCTAGTTCGTATAGCACGTTGCCTTTAGATTTGTTAACAATTCTTTCTGGTCCAAATCCTGTCCATCCTCCAAAGTTAGCACTTGTAATCTCTAATGTTTCTCCATAAAAACCAATGGCTACTATTTCTCCTTCTTTTGGGTTTTCGTTATAAGAGGCTAATGTTCTTTCAAAACGATCATCATCACCACAAAGACCGCCAGATAATTTTATACTTGTATTTTTATTGTTCTCTAATCCATTTATTAGCGCACTACCATTAACTGTACTACCCTCTGAAATTACAAACAAATGCCTTAAATTCTCCTTAGGAAATTCAGCCATTAAACTTTGACCTAAACCTATTTCGTCATTATTATGGTCTTTTACATTACTCCTTTTAACCAAAATAGTACTTTTCTCAAACTCAATTGCTGTTAAAACCACAGTCTCATTTAATACTGTATCATCAATAATTTCACCAGAAGTTGTACCAAAAACTATATGGCCGTCTGGGAACAAGTCTCTAACCTCGGTGTAAATTTCATTACTTTCTAGCATGTATCTATTTCCGAAAACCAAAACTAAAGGTTCTTTTAACTGTTTGGAGTCTCTAAATACAAAAGACTCGTTTAGTTTCTTTATTGCTTGTACAATCTTCATCTTGTTTCTAATTAATTATGGCCTTTTTTATAGTAAAATGAAATTGGGTTCCTTCACCAACAATACTATCAACCCATACATTACCTTGATAACGGTCAACAATTTTTTTAACGATTGATAGCCCTATTCCCGTGGATCTTTCTTTATTACCAATTGATTGGAAAATTTCAAAAATCTTTTTATGATATTCTTCTGGTATACCAACTCCGTTATCGCTAATGGTAAACTGCCAATGTTCTCCTAAATCTTTAAAAAGCACTTCAACTATCCCAACTTCTCTTTCTATGTGTACTACAGCATTTCCTATAATATTTTGAAAAACTTGATATAGTTTAGTTCTGTCAGCCATTATAAAAGGTAATTCTTTTGGCACCACCAATGAAACGTGATCCGGAATATAAATGGTTTCACGAATGTCAGAAATTATGGTATTTAAATCTATTTTTGAATCTGAAAGCCCAGAGTTATTAGCGGTAGAATATTCTAAAATTCCTTGAATTAATTTATCCATAGAGGCCACTTTCTCTTGCATTAATTCCAGGTTTTGACGACCACCTTCATCTAAAACATCCTTATAATCATCGAACAGCCATGTTGCAAGTGCACTAATACTTCTTAAAGGCGATTTAAGATCATGCGAAACAATATGTGCATATTCTTGAAGACCTTGATTACTACTTTCCAGATCAAGCAATAATTTTTCTTTTTGCAGTTCCAACTCTTTTTGTTCGGTAATATCTAAATGTATACCTATAGAGCCTATAATTGCACCAGAATCGCTATAGTTTGGAGCTCCACTAATTAGCCAATGCCTTATTTCATTGTTCCTGTCTAAAATTTCAACTTCATAAGAATCGGTATTACCATTTAAAATTTTCTTTCTATTTTCTTTAATTACTTGTCCTGGCTTAAATTTAATAACATCGCTTGAAACCTTCCCTAGCAATTCCTCTTTGGTGTTACCGCTCATTGTACAAAAGCTATCGTTAGCCATTTGTATAATATTATTATTATCTACTTCAAGCAAACCAAGGTTCATGTTAGCAATAATAGACCGGTATTTTTCTCGTTGCTTTTCTAAGTTATTTTTATAGTTTTTACTTATGGTTACATCATTATAGGCCCATAAATGGCCTTTATATGCACCATCATTATCTATAGGAATAAAGTCTCTTTGCAACACACGGCCATCAATCATTTCAAGCTCATCTGCTAATACTGTTTCTCTTTTCGCTAAAACTTCTTCAATACGTTTAATGAAATTTTCTGGGTTCTTAAAGTTCCCTTTAGTTTGTTGCTCATGTGCGCTACAATCAACTCCAATAAGTTCTTCTGGAGTTTTATTAATGTTAAAATGGTTACAGAACATTTGGTTGGTTAATGCTATTTTACCATCCTTGTCTTCTAAAAGAACGCCTGTTTGTAAATTAGATATTAATGTTGCTAATCTATTTTCTGAAGCCTTTAATTTTCTATCTGCCTCTAACTCTTTAGATATATCTTCTATAATAGCAACTTGGTAATTAGTTTTACCAGAATTATCTGAAATGGCCGTCATCATGGTTTTACCCATTAGCATTGAACCATCTTTTTTAGTAAACCTCCTAACACTTGTAAACTTATCCAGTTTACCAGCACACATTTCATCAATTTGGCATATTTTTTTGGAAGCGTTTTCTGGTTCAGATATAGCTTTTAAACTTACTTTTTTCAGTTCCTTATCTTGATAACCCAGCATATTAACAAAAGTAGCATTGGTTTTAAGAATAACCCCATTATTAGCTAATAGGATACCCAAAGGAGAATTTTCCACAATTATATCTAATTGCTTTTTCTGTTCAGAAACCAACTTCTTAACTTCTGTTTCCTCTGTTATATCTCTAATAATGCCCTGTGCGGCAATAGGTTTTCTATTTTTATCATAAACTAAACTTGCATTAATTTGAACCCATTTTTCTACACCATCTTTTGCAAATATTTTTGCCCTATAATTTTTAAGGGTACCTATATGCATTAAAGACATCATGGATTCTTGAGTATATTCTAAAAATTCTGGATGAATAAATTGTGAAAGGTTTACTATTTTATTGGTGTGATCAAACCCAAGAAATTCTTGAGCCGACCTGTTCATATTAATAACATTAAACTTTAGATCCATAACTACATAAGGATCTATTATATTTATAAAAACACCATCAAGTTCAGATGTTTTTTCACTTAACAAGTTAACAAGCTTACTATTAACATCTTTTAAATGGCTAGATACATCATAAAGCTCTTTAGACTTATCCTCTAAAATACGCTCCGCTTGTTTACGTGCCTCTTTTTGCCGTACAAGAGCCTTTTTTAATAGAGCAACTTCCTTATTATCCATGTTGTACGATATCAAATTTTACTTCCGTACCATCTTCTTTTAAAAGTTCATAGGTAATTTCTGCTTTTCCATTAAAATGTTCAAAGGCTTTTTCTATAAGACCATGGGCTAATCTATAAAGACCTCTAGATGAGGAATAGATCATTGAAATTGAATTATCGGTCTTTTCCAGAATCTTAAAAGTAGGTAATTCGGCTTCTGGGTACAGTTTTTTTACATGTACATGAATATGGTCCTCAATGGAGTAAAGTAAGCCAATAGGTGACCTATAACTCTGAATAACTTCGGGATGTGCATTTTTTAAACTTGAAAACAAGTAAAGTCCAAATGCGTAAATTAAGTCTCCTGCCGGGAGATCTACCTCTTCACTTAATTGTGTAATCAATGCCACCATTTCGTTAAACTCGTAGGTGGCGACAGAGGTATATATACCCTGAGAGGGTAAATTTGACTTTTCAATTATGTTATCAACGGTCTCTAAACCAAATTCGGCCTCGACCATTTCTAAAAACTCTGTAAAAACTATGCCTTTCATTTGTAAATATTAGATTACAAATCAAACGTAGGAAAATTAATACAGAAAAAAATAAAAATGTTGTGAAAACGGCTTTTTTGTTAGCCTTTAACCAATTGATTTACCTCCCAATATTGCAATACGGAACTAAGCTTGTACTCGTAATCCTCATATTTTAAAGGCTTTATAACGTATCCGGCAATTCCTGCTTGGTAACATTTAAGTAAATCTGCTCTATTCTCGGAAGTGGTTAAAATCACTGTTGGCAAATATTGTAACAGTTCATCACTCTTAAGAATATTAAGAAACTCTATACCATTCATTCTAGGCATATTTAAGTCTAATAATATAATATCCGGTAATTTATCACCTGATCTTAAAAGGTTTAAAGCTTCTTCGCCATTCTTAGCTTCAACGATAGAATGTTTTAAATTAAGTTTAGAAACAGTCCGTTTCAACTTCATTACTTCAATTAAATCGTCTTCTATTAATAATATATCCATTGCTTATATATTTTGTTTCTACAAAGGTGAAAGATTAATAACTATTTAGTTGCTCACGTCCATTAATTTACAATTTACTGTCGGTGAATGGCAATTTACTATAGATGAACAATTATTCGAATTTACTTAAAAAGTTCTATTTGGACTAAAGGAATCGATGTCCATACTCATTTTTTTGTAAGATAATACCTCAGAAACTAATTTCCCTGTCACTGGTCCTAAGCTCCAACCCATCATAGCATGGCCTGTGGCTATAGTTAAATTTTTTATACTAGCAGATTTACCTATATATGGTAGACCATCTGGAGATACTGGTCGTAAACCTGTTTTAGCACTATTGATTTCCGTACTATTAATTTCTAATTCGGGATAAAAAGAATGAGCGCCATTAGCAATGGCTAGCACGCGTTCTTTTCTTACAATAGTATTATTGCCTGAAAACTCCATAGTACCTGCAAACCGGGTAAAGCCATTCATTGGAGTAACTGCCATTTTAGATTCCATTAAAATTGCAGGAATAGAGATGCCTGTTTCCCTTTCAACATTTATTCTATATCCTTTTCCACCTTGCAATGACAATTTTAAATCTAACTTTTTAGCCAATTCCCCACTCCATGATCCTGCAGCCATTACCACCTCATCTGGTTTATACGTATTCTTATCCGTAATTATCTCCTTTATTATTCCATTAGAACTTTTGATATCTAAAACTTCCTCATTTTTTTTTATACTAACACCTTGTTGTATTAAATAATTTAAAAGCTTTGGCATAATTTCAGTTGGTGTGGTATGTCCATCACATTCATAATGTATAGCACCTTCTGCATCAATTTGTACATTTGGTTCTAAAATTTTTAATTCATCCTTATTAAGTTCGGAAACCTCCAGTCCTTCAAAAGCAACTCTATCAGCAACCTTTTTTTCATGCAGATAGCTTTTCTGAGTTTTATATAACATTAAAAGCCCTTTACGCTCTAAGTGAAAATCACCCAAATCGCCGGAGTTTTTTATATCAGTAAATAGTTCCCTACTTATAAGATTAATCTCTTTAATTAAAGGAATAGCTTTTTCAACCTTTGCTGGGGTTGATGATTTATGAAATTGCCATGACCATTTCAAAAAATCTGCATCTAACCTTGGTTTCATATAAAAAGGACTTGCAGAATTAAACATCATTTTTATCCCTTTTGCAATCATACCTGGTGATGCTAGTGGAATAATATGACTAGGGGTAATATAGCCAGCATTTACAAATGATGCCCCAGATGTGATGTTCCCTTTATCAATTACAGTAACCTTATGCCCTTCTTTTAATAAATAATACGCTGTGCATAAACCAACAATACCTCCACCAATGACTACAATGTTCTTATTCATGCTAGTTTTCTGTTTTTAAATTGCGTTGGCGCAAAAGTGCTTCTAAAAAATAGTAATCTGCATAATTAATAGGAACATCTATTTCTGAGTTATTTGGCAGATGACCTGTAGAATGTTTCAACAAAAAGCCTTCATTAGTACCTACCTGAGCCAAATAAGGCTCAGTACTTAGGGATTTTAAAATATTGGATGCCCTATTTACATAACTGGTTTTTAAAGCACCATCAACATAGGTGCTAAGCTCATACAAAGCAGATGCCGTAATTGCTGCAGCAGAAGCATCTCTAGGGGTTTTATTAGTAACAGGCGCATCATAATCCCAATAAGGTATTTTATCTTCTGGTAGGTTCTTATGATTATTAATGAAGTTTGCTATGCTATTTGCTTGCTCTAGATATTTTACTTCTTTAGTTTCACGGTACATGACAACATACCCATAAAGACCCCAAGCTTGGCCTCGTGCCCAAGCCGATTCGTCTTTATAACCTTGGGCTGTATTCCTTTTTAAAATCTTGCCAGTATCAATATCATAATCCAATACGTGAAAAGAGCTAAAATCATCTCTAAAATGGTTACGCATGGTAGTGTTAGCATGAGTTATTGCAATAGTATAATAGGTTGAATCTCCTGAAATTTTTGTTGCTTCAAAAAGCATTTCTAAATTCATCATGTTATCAATAATAACAGGGCATTGCCATTTATCATTGGTATTCCAAGATTGTAAAATTCCGGCTTTAGGTTTAAAACGTGATGAAAGAGATTTTGCCGCTTGTACCATTACCCTTTCAAAATCTTGGTTATCAATATATTTTAACGCATTCCCATAACTATCACCAATCATAAAACCTAAATCATGGGTTCCGGTATAATATTGTAAGGAGTCTAGAAGTTTAGTATAATAAAGAGCCCTATTCTTCCACTCTGTATTATTTGTAAGTTTATATAAATTCCACATAGAGCCTGGGTGAAATCCACTGGTCCAATCATAAATACCTACCGAGTGTAATTTGCCATCAACTATGGTTCTTGGCATTGGTTTATCAGTATCTAAAAATTTTATAGAATTATGGTATAAAAATTCGTATTGGTCAGCCACTTGGTCCAAGAAAGTTTCTTCCATTTTAGCTTCTTGGGCATTACACCAACCGAATACTACAAACAAAACCAGAAAAATTCGTTTATATATATTCATTTTACAATAGTTTAAATTACTTGAAAACCATATGCATAAGGATCATCATCATCAATGGTAATTGTATTTTGACCATAAATTTTTGCCCACCCTGTTATACTAGGGATTATTGCTGGCTTACCTTTTATTGTTGTTTCTTCTTCAATACGCCCAATAAATTGAGAACCTATATAGCTCTCATGTATAAAATCTACCCCTTTTCCTAACTGTCCTTTTGCATGCCATTGGGCCATTCTCGCAGATGTCCCTGTACCACATGGCGACCGGTCTATTGCCTTATCGCCATAAAACACAGCGTTTCTTGCAGTTGCTTTTTCTGAAATTGTAGAACCTGTCCATAAGATATGACTCACATTTTTAATGGTAGAATCTTCTGGGTGAATAAACTCATTAGCATACGTAGCATTTATTTTCTCTCGTAACTCTTTACTAAACTGAATGAGTTTACTAGCAGAAAAATCTTGTATTCCCGTAAAATTTTGTTGAGGGTCTATTATGGCATAAAAATTACCGCCATAAGAAACATCGAAAGTTAGCTTACCCAAATCAGATGATTCTATAGTTAAATTGGTAGCCGCCAAATACGATTTTACATTCGTCAATTTTACCCAATTTACCTTTTTACCAGTTTGCTCATATTCTATTTTAACTAAGCCTGCTGGAGTTTCCATACGTACCTCACCAAGTTTTTTAGGTATAATTAGTCCTTCTTCTATGCCAATTGTTATAGCTCCAATAGTTCCGTGTCCACACATGGGCAAGCACCCACTAGTTTCTATAAACAATATACCAAAGTCATTATCTGGATTACTAGGCGGATAAAAAATACTACCACTCATCATATCATGGCCACGAGGTTCAAACATTAATCCTTTTCGGATCCAATCATACTCCTTTAAAAAATGTTGCCGTTTTTCACTCATAGTGGCGCCAACTAAATCTGGACCTCCATGTTTTATTACCCGAACCGGATTGCCGCATGTATGTGCATCGATACAAACAAATGTAGAACTGGCCATAAGATATTTATTTGGTATTGTTGATATATGTGTTAATTCTACGTTCTAAAATGGGTAAGGTTACTGTGCCTTGTTCAAGAATAATTTCATGAAAATCACGAATATTAAATTTACTACCTAAGACGTCTTCTGCTTTTTTTCGGAGTTCTCTAATTTTAATTTCCCCTATTTTATAGGATATTGCTTGTCCTGGCCAAGAAATATACCGATCTGTTTCTGTATTAATTTCATGGATAGATAATGCTGTGTTTTCTGTCATATAATCCACGACCTCTTTTCTACTCCATCCTTTTGCATGTATACCTGTATCAACCACAAGTCTACATGCTCGCCACATTTCATAAGTCAACTTTCCAAAATGCTCGTATGGTGTTCTATAAATTCCTAATTCATTACCTAAAAATTCAGTGTATAGCGCCCACCCTTCACCGTAGGCAGATAGGTACATGTTTCTTCTAAATTTTGGTATACTATCACCCATTTCCTTATTTAAACTCCCTTGTAAATGATGACCAGGTACTGCTTCGTGAGCAGTTAAAGAAGGTAACGTATAAAGTGACCTACTTTCCAATTTATAGGTATTTACCAAATAATATCCTGGTTGTGTTTCAGAGGATGGACCAGAATACCTGCCAGCAGTATACTTAGGTGCAATAGCTTCTGGCACTTTTATTACCCCATACGGACGACGAGGTAAAGTTTTAAAAAACTTAGGTAGCTCAGCATCTATTCGTTTGGCAATATCTCTAGCTTGCATTAAAAGTTCATCGCCCGTTTTTGCATAAAACTGAGGGTCTGTTCTAAGAAAGCTTAAGAAATCAGAGAAACTACCTTCAAAATTAACTTCCTTAATTATCGCGTTCATTTCAGCTTTTATACGTGCAACTTCAGAAAGACCTATGTTGTGAATATCATTAGCCGAATACTCTGTAGTGGTGGTATAGTAATTAATTCTATTCTGATAAAAATCTACACCATTTGGCGTTTCAGAAACTCCAATAGTAGTTCTTGTATTTGGGATATAATCTGTTTCGAAAAAGGTCTTTATTTTCTTGAATGCTGGCACCACCTTATCCATTATTATTTGCTGACCAGCCAGTGTAATTGAATCCGTTTGTGCAGTGTTCAAACTTGTAGGCAGTTCTTTAAAAGGCCCATAAAAACTACTTGATAAATAATCACTAACTATGTGTGTATCATAAGAAGTCTGGTAACCATTAAAAATAATTCTAGGTTGTGAAAGACCTTCGTCTATTCCTTTTTTTATTAAAACTAGGTGTTGGTCTACATAGCCTGGAATAGCATTTAAAATTCCTAAATATTGCTTGGCATCGTCATATGATAAAATTGGTTTTACCCTATAGTTTAAATTTAAATGAAATCCTTGATCCGCTTGTATAGGATTCAAATACATTCTATAACGAAACTCATCAACTTCATTTTGAAGTTTAAATCTTAACAGCTCGCATGAAATTAACTCTGTTTCTGTAAAGTCTGCTTTATCTAAACCATTTAATAAATTGAGTTGTCTTTGAGCAAATTCAGCATTTTGCTTTTCTAGTGATTCTTCATATAACCCTAAAGGATATTCTTTTATATCATAAGGTTTATATTCTTCAATTTCAGATAATATGGAGGAAAGTGAAAATTCATCCTGTTGTGCTTGAGTAGAAACTGAATATACAAGTAACAGTAAATTTAATATTACATAGGCATTATTTAGTCTAGTACTCAAGCTATTCATAAGGGCTATTTTTAGTTGGTATATTTTCCTTCTTCCAGTCTAACAATACCAAGCGGGTTTTCATTTTGCAAGGCTTGTGGCAATAATTTATTTGGCCAGTCCTGGAAAGAAACTGGGCGCACCCATCTTTTAATAGCAGATGTACCTACCGAGGTAAATCTGGAATCAGTTGATGCAGGAAAGGGACCCCCGTGAACCATAGAAGAATTTACTTCTACACCTGTTGGCACACCATTAAACAAAATTCTACCTACTCTACTTTGTAATGCATCTACTACATTTGCATGTGCTGCCAAGTCATCTTCCGAACCCAAAACAGTTCCCGTTAATTGGCCTTCCAACTCGTTTAAAATAGTCTCTAATTCCGTAGTATTTTCACAACTTACCACTACAGAGAAAGGACCAAATACTTCTGTATGCAGTTTAGTATTCGCCAAGAAATCTGCTCCACTTACATTTAATATAACCTGTTGTGCTTCATTAGGACCTGCTACTTTTTTATAATCTGCAGTTATAATTACCCCATTTTGTTGGGACAATTCTTTTTTACCTTCATTATACTTTGCATAAATATTGGGATGCAACATACAAGTAGGTTCAATCTTTAAAATTTCAACGGATAGTGTATTTATAAAGGCATCTAAATTTTTACTCTTCACCCCTAATACTAATCCAGGGTTAGTACAAAATTGTCCAGAACCCATTGTTATGGAGGACGCATATTTAGCTGCCCAAGCATTCCCATCTTTATCGAGAGCAGAAGGAAGAATAACAACAGGGTTTATACTACCCATTTCCGCAAAAACCGGAATAGGTTCCGCACGTTCATTTGCTAATTTATACAATGCCGTACCTCCAACAATACTGCCTGTAAACCCAACAGCTTTTACTTTTTGGTGTTTCACCAATTGTTGACCTACTGCAATACCACTGCTATTTAGGTTTGAAAACACACCATTGGGCATACCTGTTTTCTCTGCAGCTTTAATGATTGCAGAAGAAACCAATTCCCCAGTTGCTGCATGCATAGGGTGACTTTTTACTATAACTGGACAGCCAGCAGCCAGTGCACTGGCCGTATCACCACCTGCTGTACTAAATGCTAATGGGAAATTACTGGCTCCAAAAACTACAACAGGACCTAACGGAAATAACATTTTTCTAATATCCGATTTAGGCATTGGCTCCCTGTTTGGTTGTGCTTTTTCAATGACCGCTTCTACCCAAGAACCCTCTTTTAACAATGCTGCAAATGCACGTAATTGTCCCATAGTACGGCCACGTTCACCACGAGCTCGTCCTTCTGGTAATCCAGATTCTTTACAATAGGTTGTTATTAAATCTTCACCTAAAGCCTCTATTTCAGCAGCTATTGCTTCCAAAAATTCGGCTTTTTTTATTCCTGTTACATTTTTATAAATTTTAAACGCTGCTTTAGCCAACTCAACTGCTTCATTTATTTCAACGGAGGATGCTTCATAAAAAGTCCATTCGGTTGGTTTATTTTCTTTAGGGTTAAACGTCTTAAAAGTTATATCGCCTTTTTTAGACACTTTATTACCTATTGTATTTTTACCGCTTATCATTTTATATGTTTTATGTAGTACTCAAAAATAAAGAAAGTACTTGTAACAATTCTTTTTTCCTACCCTAACCTAATGGCAATATCAAAATTTTATTTCCTCCAGAAATTTAATAATTAACTTCTAATTAAGCCCTTTATAGTTTGGCAACTTTGGTCTTGTAGCCATGCCTTTTTTAATAACTGCAGCTACACGTTCACGTTCAACTCCCATTAAAGGCAATCTAGGTGCTCTTACATATTCAGTACCAATACCTGTAGCAACTTCAGCCATTTTAATGTTCTGTACCAATTGTGGGCTAATATCAAGCTCTAACAAAGGTAAAAACCATCGGTAAATTTCTAAGGCTTCTTTTATTCTGCCGGCTCTAGCAAGTTCAAAAACGGCACAAGTTTCTGCTGGAAATGCACAAACTAAACCAGCCACCCAACCGTCAGCACCCATTAATGTACTTTCTAAACCTAAGGTATCAACTCCTGTTAAAACCTTTAATCTATCTCCAAATCTTGATTTAATTCGTGTAATATTGGAAATATCTCTAGTAGATTCCTTAACGGCTTGAATGTTATCACAACTCATAAGTTCACCCAACATATCTAAGGTTACCATTATACCATAATCTATAGGATTATTATAAATCATTATTGGAAGCTCCGTACTCTTAGCCGTTTCTTTGAAGTAAGTTATCGTTTCATAGTCATTAGCCTTATAGCGCATTGGCGGCAACATCATTAAACCTGTTGCTCCACATTCTTGGGCAACTTCTGCAGCATGTATAGCACCCTTTGTGGTTTGCTCGGCAATATTAATAATAACAGGAACTTTACCTTCTACAAGCTTAACAGTTTCCCGCATTAATACTTTCTTTTCCTCATAAGTTAACGTGCTGGCCTCTCCCAAAGTTCCGCCAAGAATTATTCCGCTTACACCAGCATTTAATTGTGCTTTTATATTAACGGAAAACATGTGTAAATCTAGTTCATCCTTTGCGGTAAATTTTGTAGTAACTGCTGGCATAACGCCTGTCCATGAAATACTCATCTTATAAAATTTTAGTGATATTCAAAATTACGATGACTATTATGGTAACCATGTCTAGATATTAACCATTTTTGAGACTATATTACCTTAATTTATATATTTACAATGCAAAAATTGATAAATTAGATGCAATGAAAGTGTATCCTTTTAAAATTCCAAAACCCAAAGACGAACATTTAATCGTTCAAATAGACAAGGAGCCTATTTTTTATAATAGACTACATCAGCACGAAGAAATTCAAATAAGTTATATTCTTAATGGCACTGGAAAATTATTGGTAGTAGATACCATTCATCCATTTTCTACAGGAGATCTATTTATAATAGGAAGTAACCTTCCACATATTTTTAAAAGTATACAAAGTGAGACCAATGCCCACATGGTTACTGTATTCTTTACACGTAAAACCTTTGGAGAAGATTTTTTTAATTTACCTTATTTTAACGAATTAGATAAATTTTTTAAAAAATCTACTTCTGGATTTAAAGTAACATCAAACCAAAATAGAATTGGCAACTTGCTACTTAAACTTTCTGCTGCACAAAAGTTAGCACGTTTTATATTGTTCTTACAATTGATAGAACAGCTAAGCTTTGAGAATACTGAGCCATTGAGTAAATTTATTTATAACAAAACCTTAAGCTCTAATGAAGGTGAGCGTTTACAAGTTATATTCGAATATGTTTTTAAAAATTTTCAAAAACCAATTGCGTTAAACGATATTGCAAAAATGGCCTATATGACTCCAAATGCCTTTTGTCGCTTTTTTAAACAACGAACTAACAAAACATTCTTCGAATTTTTAATAGAATTACGAATTGAGCATGCCTGTCAATTACTAAATTATAAAAAGGAATTAAACATTAATCTAGTCTCAGATAGGTCTGGTTTTAATTCCATTTCCAATTTCAACAAAAAGTTCAAAAAGATAAAAGGCATTACTCCTACGCAATATCAGCAATCTGTTTTTTTTATAAAATAAGCTTCTAATTTTTAGTACCATAAATATTTTATAATGAAAGATAGGTTTCTATATTTGCGCATCTATAAACTACTTATTGCCCACGTGGTGAAATTGGTAGACATGCTACCTTGAGGGGGTAGTGTTCGTAAGGACGTGCTAGTTCGAATCTAGTCGTGGGCACAAAAGGTTAGATTGGTATCTAACCTTTTTTTATTTTAATAATTTTAACGCAACATTTGTTCATCACAAAGTAATTAATTGTAAATTTGTTTAACATTTTTTAGAAAAGTATGAACAATGTAAAAAAACAATTTAGTATTAGAGACTTGGAGAACCTCTCTGGTATTAAAGCGCATACCATTAGAATTTGGGAAAAAAGATACAACCTATTGTCACCTGAAAGAACGGACACCAATATTAGACTGTATAGTTTAGCAAGTTTGCAAAAGCTACTTAACGTTACTCTCCTGTATCAAAATGGTCATAAAATATCTAAGATTGCAAAAATATCTGATAAGGACATACCCTATATTGTAAGAGAAATAGTAGCAAAACATAGTCATAAAAGTCAAGCTATAAATGCATTTAAACTAGCAATGGTAAATTTTGACCAGACCTTGTTTTTTGAAACTTATAATGCCTTATTAAGTGACAATACTTTTAAAGAAATATTTACAGAAACCTTTATCCCATTATTAAATGAGCTAGGTCTTTTGTGGCAAACAGACACTATTAGTCCAGCTCACGAACATTTTATAAGTGGGTTAATTAAGCAAAAAATTCTTATAAATATTGAAAAACTTCAGCATTTGAGACCAACAAAGCAAGATAAAGTCTTTGTTGCGTTCTTACCAGAAAATGAAATACATGAAATTGGGCTATTATATGTAAACTATGAAATTATTTTAAAAGGATATAAATGTATATACCTTGGCCCTACTATTCCTTTAGAGAATTTAGAAGACCTTCTTAAATATTTTAACGACATTTATTTTGTATCCTATTTTACCGTTTTCCCAGAGAAAGTTCGTATTACTTCGTATTTAGACGACTTTAGTAAGTTAGTATCTACATATGACAATCCTAACTTATGGTTATTAGGAAAACAAACATCTTATATAGATAAAGAAACAATGCCTACATACTGTAAAACCTTTTCTTCCATACAAAGTTTAGTTCAAAATTTATAAGATTTATTAATGAAGCAAAGTTGTATAGTAATAGGTTCTGGTATTGCATCTTTATCAGCTGCATGTTACCTGGCAAAAGCTGGGTGGAGTGTTTGTATCTATGAGAAAAATGATACTATTGGCGGTAGAGCATCTCAATTTATAAAAGACGGATTTACTTTTGATATGGGGCCAAGTTGGTATTGGATGCCCGATATTTTTGATAAATTTTTTGCAGATTTCAATAAACAAACATCAGACTATTATCAATTAGACAAGCTTAGTCCAGCTTATAAAATTTTCTTTTCAGATGATATTATTACGATTGGCGATAGTATGGATAAAATATGCGAAGAGTTTGAACGCATAGAACCAGGTAGCTCGAAAGCGTTAAAAAAGTTCATAGAAAGAGCTCAAGAAAATTATGATATTGCCATTAATAAAATTGTTCTTAGACCAGGACTTTCACCTTTAGAATTGGTTACTAAAGAAACAATTTTAAAAATTGACCAGTTTTTTAAAACCATTAGCTCACAAGTACGTAAGTCTTTTAAAAATCCTAAGTTGATATCTACTTTAGAGTTTCCCGTATTGTTTCTTGGTGCTAAGCCAAGTAATACTCCATCGTTTTATAATTTCATGAACTTTGCAGATTTTGGTTTAGGCACATGGCACCCAAAAGGAGGCATGTATGAAGTTATTAAGGCCATGGAGAGTCTTGCTTTAGAACTAGGGGTTTCAATCCAGAAAAACTCTGCTGTTGACAAAATAGTAGTCGAAGATGGCAAAGCCGTAGGTGTTTCAGTACATGGCGAAATTTTTACTGCTAACAAAGTGCTCAGCGGGGCAGACTACCAACATTCAGAAAATTTGTTAGAAGAACCATTAAGGCAGTATAGTAAAAGCTACTGGGATAAAAAGGTATTTGCACCATCATCATTGCTTTTTTACATAGGATTTGATACGAAACTTAAAAATGTAGAGCATCACAATCTTTTTTTTGATACAGATTTTGAGTTACATGCTAAAGAAATTTATGATAATCCTAAATGGCCTACCAACCCATTGTTCTATGCCAATTTCCCATCAATTACTGATGCAAGTATGGCTCCAGAAGGTTGTGAGACAGGATTTTTCTTAGTTCCAATTGCAACAGCTTTAGAAGATACCAAAGATCTTAGAAATCAATACTTTGATATAATAATGGACCGTTTTCAAAAAAGAACTGGTCAAGACATCAGAAATAATATTATATTCAAAGAAACATTCTGTGTAAATGATTTTATGGAACGATACAATTCATACAAAGGAAATGCTTACGGAATGGCAAATACCTTAAAGCAGACCGCTTTTTTGAGACCAAATTTAAGGAGTAAAAAGGTCACCGACCTTTACTTTACAGGACAACTGACAGTACCTGGCCCTGGTGTACCACCAGCTTTAATATCTGGAAAATTAGTGTCAGAATTAATTATTAAGGACAACTAGTGTTTTATGAAAGATACATTTGATCAAGTTTCGTACCAGTGTAGTAAAATCGTTACCAAACGATACAGTACCTCTTTTGCACTAGCGACAAAGATGCTGCATCCCTCTATACGTAGTCATATTTATAATATTTATGGCTTTGTACGCTTTGCTGATGAAATTGTAGATACTTTTCATGATTATGACAAAAAAGTACTTTTTGATAAATTTGAACAAGAACTTGAAGCTTCTTTAAAAGATAAAATAAGTTTAAACCCTATACTAAATTCGTTTCAACATACGTACCATAGCTTTAACATCCCAAAACATTTGGTAGACTCCTTCATGAAAAGTATGCGCATGGATTTGGTTAAAAACATATACCGAACTGATGCTGAATATAAAGAGTACATATACGGTTCTGCAGATGTTGTTGGTTTAATGTGTTTACAGGTGTTTGTAAAGGGTAATTTGGAAGAATATACTAAATTGAAAGAATCCGCAATGGCTTTAGGCTCTGCCTTTCAAAAAGTAAATTTCTTACGAGATGTAAAAGCTGATTTTGAAGAATTAAATAGATCTTATTTTCCAAATACCAATTTAAAAGAACTAGATGAAGCCTCAAAAAAACGAATTGTCGAAGAGATTAAGGCTGATTTTCAATTAGGGTATAAAGGAATAATAGGATTACCTACTGAAGCAAAATTTGGGGTATATACAGCGTATAAATATTATTACAAACTGCTGAAAAAATTACAAAACACACCTTCATTGGAATTAAAAAATACACGAATACGAGTTCCTAATTATCAGAAATTTGGTCTCCTAGCACGTTCATACGTAAAATATAAAATGAACTTAGTATAATGAATATAGTTATTTGGATATTGGTTTTTCTAGGGACTTTCTTGTTCATGGAATTCATGGCATGGTTTACACATAAATATGTAATGCACGGTTTTCTTTGGAGTCTACATAAGGACCACCATAAAAAAGAACACAATTCATGGTTTGAGCGAAATGACCTATTTTTTATATTTTATGCAATAGTAAGTATGTCATTATTTTATTCAGGCACCACTGGTTTTTGGTACGGGTACCCATTAGGGTTTGGAATTTTAGCCTATGGTATAGCCTATTTTTTAGTACATGATATCTTTATTCACCAACGATTTAAGCTTTTTAGAAACGCAAACAATTGGTATAGCAGAGGAGTTAGAAGAGCACATAAAATGCATCACAAGCATTTAGGTAAAGGAGATGGCGAATGTTTTGGGATGCTATTTGTACCGTTTAAGTATTTTAAGAAATAAATTTACTTTTCTGAAATTAACTGTGAAAGTAGTTTACTTACTTTATCATTATCCCAATCTGCAATAGCATTTTGGTGTATAACAATATTTCCAGATTTATCAATTAAATAAGATCCTGGTGGTTTTAACAATGAAATAGGACTTGGCTCTCCAATAATTTGATAGGTAACAGGAAATGTATAGCCCTGCTCACTCATAAAAAGTTCCACGGGAGCTTTTTCTTCATTTGAAATTACATAGAACTTAACTTTGTCACCATACTTGTCATATAGGGATTGTACGTCTTTTAATTGCGCTTGTGATGGCATGTGCCATGACATCCAAAAATTAATAAAGACAACTCTGCCTTTTGCTTCTTCGAAATTTATAATATTCCAATTTTCATCTTTAAGTTTCCAATTGTAATCAGCGATTTTACCCCTTTGCTCTACATCTATTATTGTTGGTGCGGTGGCAAATAATCTATTGAGCATTATTTTACTATAATCACCTAAAGGTGTAACAAAAAATGAAAGCACGAATGCCATAATCAATAAGGTAAAAACCGTCTGTTTCTTCATTGAATTTAAATAGAGTTCAAAACTAAAAAACTCCTGATCATATTCAGGAGTTTTCCTTATTTATTTTATACAATTGTATTAAGCAGCATTTTCTCTCTTTATAACATTTAAAGCGGAGCCTTCTCTATACCAGCCTATTTGAGCAGCATTATACGTATGGTTCACTTTTATTACATTTTTACTACCATCAGCATGAACAATCTCTACGGTCAATTGCTTGTCTGGAGCAAATTCAGAAATATCTAAAAAGTTGAAAGTATCATCTTCTTGAATTAAGTCATAATCATTTTCATTAGCAAAAGTTAAACCTAACATACCTTGCTTTTTAAGATTTGTTTCATGAATACGTGCAAATGATTTTACAATTACAGCAGCAACGCCTAAATGACGTGGCTCCATTGCGGCATGCTCACGTGATGACCCTTCACCATAGTTATGATCACCAACAACGATACTTCTTACACCTGCTGCCTTATATGCACGTGCCGTATCTGGCACACCACCAAATTCTTTATTTAATTGATTTTTAACTAAGTTGGTCTTGTGACCAAAAGCATTTACAGCTCCAATTAAACAGTTGTTTGATATATTATCTAAATGACCTCTAAAGCGTAACCATGGTCCTGCCATAGAAATATGATCCGTTGTACATTTACCAAAAGCCTTTATTAACAGCTTAGCCCCCATTAAACTTTCGTCCTTTATCGGAGTAAAAGGCTCTAATAGTTGTAACCTTTCTGATTTTGGATCTACTTTAACCATTACACCTGACCCATCTTCATCTGGAGCAAGATAACCTGCATCTTCCACTTCAAAACCTTTAGGAGGTAATTCCCATCCCGTAGGCTCGTCAAACATAACTTCTTCACCTTTTTGGTTAATCAATTTATCCGTCATCGGGTTAAAATCCAATCTACCTGAAATTGCTATCGCTGCCGTAATTTCTGGCGAAGCTACGAAGGCATGTGTGTTTGGGTTACCATCTGCACGTTTTGCAAAGTTTCTATTGAAAGAGTGAACGATACTGTTTTTTGGCGCGTTTTTAGGATCACTGTAACGTGCCCATTGCCCAATACATGGCCCACATGCGTTAGTAAAAATCTTAGCGTCTAATTTCTCGAATATTCCAAGAATACCATCTCGGTCCGCCGTATAACGTACTTGCTCAGAACCAGGGTTAATTCCTAATTCTGCCTTCATTTTAATTCCCTTATCAATAGCTTGTTGTGCAATTGATGATGCTCTTGATAAATCTTCATAAGAAGAGTTGGTACAAGAACCTATTAAGCCCCATTCAACAGCTAATGGCCAATCGTGAGAAGTAGCCTTTTCTGTCATGTCCTTACCAACCTTAGTAGATAAATCTGGAGTAAAAGGACCATTTAATAATGGAGTTAATTTAGATAAATCAATTTCTATAACCTCATCAAAATATTGTTCCGGGTTTGCATAAACCTCTGTATCTGCAGTTAAATGTTCTTTCACCTTATCTGCAGCATCGGCAATATCTGCTCTATCTGTAGCTCTTAAATAGCGCTCCATAGATTCATCATAACCGAAAGTAGAAGTAGTAGCGCCTATTTCGGCCCCCATGTTACAAATAGTTCCTTTACCTGTACAAGACAAAGATTTTGCTCCTGAACCAAAGTATTCAACTATTGCCCCTGTTCCTCCTTTTACAGTAAGAATTTCGGCAACTTTTAATATTACATCTTTAGGTGCTGTCCATCCAGAAATAGTCCCGGTTAACTTAACTCCTATTAGTTTTGGAAATTTAAGTTCCCATGCCATACCTGCCATAACATCAACCGCGTCTGCACCACCAACACCAATGGCAACCATACCTAATCCACCAGCATTTACGGTATGTGAATCGGTACCAATCATCATTCCTCCAGGGAAAGCATAATTTTCAAGAACAACTTGGTGTATAATACCGGCTCCTGGTTTCCAAAAACCAATTCCGTATTTATTTGACACAGATTCTAAAAAGTCAAACACCTCTGCACTAGTTGTATTGGCGGATTTTAAATCGGCAGTAGCACCACTTTTAGCTTGAATCAAGTGATCACAGTGAACTGTAGTTGGCACCGCAACTTTTGGCTTACCTGCTTGCATAAACTGCAACAAAGCCATTTGTGCCGTTGCATCTTGACAAGCAATACGATCCGGAGCAAAATCTACATAATCTTTTCCTCGTGTAAATGGTTTCGTAGGCCCACCTTCCCACAAATGAGAATATAATATCTTTTCTGAAAGAGTAAGTGGTTTTCCAACTACCTCTCTTGCTTTGTCTACACGTTCCGCCATGGAAGCGTAAACCTTTTTAATCATATCGATGTCAAAAGCCATAAAATCTATTTATATTTTTGTTATTCTATCTTATCTGTACAAGATACGAAATGTACAATGATTATAAAACCGCATATAAAATAAAGAATAACCATAAAAATTTAAACAAAAAAGCCTGAGTTTTTTTACTCAGGCTTTTTTAATACACTAAAATTTTGAATTCCTATTACCTTACCAATTGCTTGGTTGAAGGCTTAAACTTCGTTAATACAATACCATCTACGGCAGCTTCGTATTCTGCCATAGTAGGAGTTCTTCCTAAAATTGTAGATAATACTACTACAGGAGTCGATGATAATAATGACTCTCCTTTTTTCTCGCCAGAATCTTTTACAACTCTACCTTGGAATAAACGGGTAGATGTTGCCATTACAGTATCACCTGGTTCTGCTTTCTCTTGATTTCCCATACAAAGGTTACAACCTGGGCGCTCTAAGTATAACATATTTTCATATTTAGTACGTGCTAACCCTTTTGGTGCGCTATCATCGAATTCGAATCCGGAGTACTTTACAAGCACATCCCAGTCGCCCTCTGCTTTAAGCTCATCAACTATATTATATGTAGGAGGAGCAACAACAAGTGGCGCTTTAAATTCAACTTTACCTTGTTGGGCTTCAATGTTCTTTAACATTTGAGCTAATATTTTCATATCACCTTTATGTACCATACAAGACCCTACGAAACCTAAATCTACTTTTTTAGTCCCGCCGTAATAAGATAATGGACGAATGGTATCGTGTGTATAACGTTTAGAAACATCATCATTATTTACATCTGGATCGGCAATCATTGGTTCAGCAATTTCATCTAAATCAATAATAACTTCTGCATGATATTTTGCATTAGCATCTGGCCTTAATGATGGCTTAATACCTGTTTTAAGTTCTGTAATTCTAGTATTTGCTTTCTCTACTAAGCCTTTAAGAACTTGTTTGGCATTATCCATACCTTTATCAATCATGATTTGGATACGGCCTTTTGCAATTTCTAAAGATTCAATTAAAGTCTCGTCCTCAGAAATACAGATGGATGCTTTTGCTTTCATTTCTGCTGTCCAGTCTGTAAATGTAAAGGCTTGATCTGCAGTAAGCGTACCAATGTGAACCTCAATAATTCTGCCTTGGAATACGTTTTCACCACCAAACTGTTTTAACATTTGTTGTTGTGTAGCATGTACAACATCACGGAAATCCATATAAGATTTCATTTGTCCTTTAAAAGTTACTTTTACAGATTGTGGAATAGGCATGGTAGCCTCACCTGTAGCAAGTGCTAAGGCAACGGTTCCTGAATCTGCTCCAAAAGCAACGCCTTTAGACATACGTGTGTGGGAATCACCACCAATAATAATGTCCCAATCACCAACAGTAATATCATTAAGTACTTTATGAATAACATCTGTCATTGGGAAATATTTTCCTTTTGGGTCACGACCTGTTATTAAACCAAAGTCATTCATAAACTTCATTAATCGTGGAATGTTTGCCTTAGACTTATCATCCCAAACTGAAGCTGTATGACAACCTGATTGGTAAGCACCATCAACAATTGGAGAAATTACGGTAGCAGCCATCATCTCTAATTCTTGAGAAGTCATAAGCCCCGTAGTATCTTGCGATCCTACAATATTTACTTCAACACGAACATCCGAACCAGCATGTAACACTTTGCCCGGAGTTGTTCCAACGGCATTTTTATTAAATATTTTTTCTACAGCTGTTAATCCTTGTCCTTCTATAGAAATTTCTTTTGAAGTTGCGTACACTTGTGGTGCTTCAATACCTAACGTTTTTGAAGCAAATGTTTGTAATTTTTTACCAAAAACAACAGCATAAGACCCTCCTGCTTTCATAAACTCCATTTTTTGTGGTGTAAATGCAGCCGAAATATCTTTTAATTCTGTATTTCCGTTATATAATTTTTTCTCTTTTGTATTGATGGTAAGAACGGTACCTGTTTTTACAGAATATACTTCTTTTAGTACTGGATCGCCATTGGCATCACGCACCGTATTTCCTTCGGCATCTTTTTGTTGCACCCAGTTTTTAAGGTCTAAACCAATACCGCCAGTTACACCAACAGTTGTTAAGAAAATTGGAGATATGCCGTTTGTTCCTGCAATTACTGGAGCTATATTAATAAAAGGTACATAAGGACTAGACTTTACACCTGTCCATAATGCCACATTGTTTACACCAGACATTCTAGAAGAACCTACACCCATGGTACCTTTTTCAGCAATAAGCATTACACGTTTATTTGGATGTTTTTTTTGCAATGCCAAAAGTTCGTTTTGCATTTCTTTATTATGCTCAAATATACATTGACCATGCAACTCACGATCAGATCTAGAATGCGCGTCACCACCTGGTGACAATAAATCTGTTGATATATCACCAACACCGGCAATGTATGTAACTACTTCTATTTCTTCTTCTATTTCAGGAAGCTTAGTAAAAAACTCTGCCTTGGCGTAGCTTTCTATAATTTCTTTAGCAATTTCATTTCCACTTTTCAACCCCTCTTCTAAACGAGAAGTATCGGCCTCATAAAGAAAAACTTGTGTTTTCAAAACCTCTGCTGCTTGTTTCGCCAAAGCAACATCTGATCCTAATGCAATATCCAATAGCACTTCTACCGAAGGTCCGCCCTTCATATGAGCTAGTTGTTCAAAAGCAAACGAAGGTGAAATCTCTTTTACTACTGATTCACCAAGAATAATTTCTTTTAAAAATTTAGCTTTTACTCCTGCTGCACTAGTAGTTCCTGGTAAAACGTTATAAATAAAAAAATTAAGAGAATCTTCTCTATCCTTATTATTTATATCTTTTATCTGTTCAATTATTTGGCTTAATAATTCAGCTCCGTCAATTGGTTTTGGATGAAGACCTTGAACCTTACGATCTTCAATCTCCTTTAGGTAATCTTTATAAATGCTCATTAAAAAGTGATTTGAATATTAAAATGGATAAATATTGTAGCGCGATTTTCATAATCCTATATGAAGATTTGTAGATATATTAGTGCCACAATTACTAAAATTTGACATACATAATTGATTTTAGAATACTAAATTTCCGAATAGGTCCAGAAAATATTCCAGTAATCTTATCAAATGCCATTTGTTATTTAATTTTATGTTAACGCAATCCCGTAAAATTACGCAATATAGAACGCATTTAAAATTAAATAAGTATGATTAGATGCTTTTTATCAAATACTATAAAAACGATATATATATCAACCAAAATTTATTGATACATTATTAAATAGTTATGAAAAATGTAGAAATATAGAATTTTTTAGGCTAAAGTAATTTATTAATAATGTCTTCTTCACTAATACCTTCCGCTTCTGCTTTGTAGTTTTTAATAATACGATGGCGAAGAATTCCTTTTACTACAGCATGTACATCCTCTATATCTGGAGAAAATTTACCATGAATTGCAGCATTAGCTTTAGCACCTAATATAAGGTTTTGAGAAGCTCTAGGGCCTGCTCCCCAATCTAAATATTGTTTCACAAAATCAGAAGCTCCATCTAAATTAGGTCTTGTACTATTTACTAATTTAACTGCATATTCAACAACATTATCTGCAACCGGAATTCTACGAACTAATTCTTGAATTGCAATAATATCTTGAGCATTAAAAAGAGCGTTTACCGTTTGTTTTTTATCTGTGGTTGTATTTTTAACCACCTGAATTTCTTCTGAAATAGATGGATATTTCAATTCTATAGCAAACATAAAACGGTCTAATTGAGCCTCTGGCAAAGGGTATGTTCCTTCTTGCTCAATTGGGTTCTGTGTTGCTAAAACAAAGTAAGGCAATTCTAACTTATGCTGATGTCCTGCAATAGTCACAGCTCTTTCTTGCATTGCTTCTAAAAGGGCAGCTTGGGTTTTGGGCGGAGTTCTATTAATCTCATCTGCCAAAATAATATTTGAAAATATTGGGCCCTTTAAAAACTTAAAGTTTCTATTTTGATCTAATACCTCACTACCAAGAATATCGCTTGGCATTAAATCTGGAGTAAATTGAATTCTTTTAAAATCGAGACCTAATGCCTGTGCAATTGTATTCACCATTAAGGTTTTAGCCAAACCAGGTACTCCAATTAACAATGAATGACCGCCAGTATATATAGAGAGTAATATTTGCTCAATTACTTCATCTTGACCAACAATTATCTTTGCTATTTCTTTTTTAAGCTCAGCATGTTTTATAACAAGTTGTTCTATAGCGGCAACGTCTGACATATACTTATTTTTTTACCCAATTGTTAGCGAAGTCACAATCTTTGTTCTCATCGTTAACGCTAATATAGGTATCTTCTATATGTTCATCCATCCATTTTTTAATGGCATTATACTTCTTTTCAGTAAGTGCTAGTTCTTGAATTTTTGTGTAATCTTTAGAAAAATTAGCTACATGCTCATCAAACCTATTGGTAATTTTTAAAATCTTATATTTTGGTGCTCCACCTCTTGGGTCTTGTTCTATAATTGGATAAGTTACCTCATTATCCTTTAAGTTCTGAACTTGGTTATATAAGGTAGGATCCATTCTTGTCAGTTCAAAACGAGAGCTAAAATCTTGTGGGTTTCTTAAAAGCCCGCCATCGAATTTCGTTTCTTTCTCATCAGAGAAGTTTAGAGCAGCCTCAGCAAAAGTAAATTCGCCATCGATTATTTTCTTACGAATACTGTCTAACTCCGCTTTTGCTTCATCCATTACATTCTGAGAAATTTCTGGCTGAATTAATATGTGCCTTAAATCTAATTCTTGACCTCTAATTTTTTCAATAAAAATAATATGATAGCCAAATGTAGTTTCAAAAGGCTCTGACACTTCACCTTCTTTTAAGCTAAATGCCACATCTTTAAATGTCTTATCGAAACCGGTATCCTTGGTAATACTATAAAAACCACCTTTAGATTTTGAACCTGGATCCTGGGAATAAAGAATAGCCTTTACACTAAAGCTAGCATCGTTATCATCAACATCTGCTTTTATCTGATTTAGTTTATCAATAACTTTTTGTTTTTCTTCTTCAGATGGCTCTGGCTCTTTGGTAATTTGAGCAATTTCTAATTCTGCACCAAAAACAGGTCGTTCATTTTCAGGTATTTTATTAAAAAACTGGCGAACTTCTTCTGGTGTGATTTCAATTTCTTTTATAATATCTTGCTGCATACGCTCAGAAAGCATACGTAATTTATTTATCTTATATAGCTCTTCTCTAAAGGTTGCTTCGTCTTCCTTTTTATAGTATTTAAGCACCTTATCCATGGACCCTATTTGCTGCACTAAAGATTGCAATTGACGATCACCGGTAGCATTCACCTCATCATCGGACACCAAAATACTATCTTGCACCGCTTGGTTAGCATACAAACGATCTTCCATTAATTTACCTAAAAGTCCGCAATGGGTAATATCTTCTGTAGAAGCACCTTGACTTTTTAAATCTATTAATGTCTTTTCTATATCTGAATCCAATATTACATAGTCCCCTACAACGGCAGCTATACCATCTAATTTAACTCGTTTAAAGTTAATTGATGAGTCCCTCTTTTTAGTTGTCACTTCAGCAACAGCATCCAAAGGTTCCATATCACTTTCTTGAGTTACAATACTATCTTGTGCTGTTACAACACCTGAAAACAGTACTAACGTACCGATATAAAAACTATTTTTTATTCTCAAAAACTTCAAATTCTTTATCTTTAATTGCTTCATCTAATAATTCAGATTCTAATTTACGCAAGTAGTCCATTTTTCTACGACTTAATAATACTTGCTCTATAGTAGGCTTAATAAAAGACAAAGGTGCTATTTCGTTAACATCTTTAATTTCTTCTATTTTTCCCAAATATACCCCGATTGAATCCTCCAATTCAAAAAATTGTGAATTTTTTAAGTACTTATCTACGTTGTCTACAGTAATTGGAGGTATTTCTTCAAAAATTCTACTATAACGGACCCATATAGAATCATTGAAATTTAATTTTTTGAATTGCACCCCTATAGAATCTAGATATCTAATATCGTCTGCTTTAAATCTTTTTAAACGTTTGCTTACCTCTTCTTTATCTAAAAACCCTTTGGGCAATGCAACAAATCTTATTCTAGCAATTCTTTCTTTTAATTTAAAATTCTCCTTCCCTTGGTCGTAAAATGCTTTTAGCTGGTCTTTAGTAATTACAGAGTCTGTTGCCTGTGAAACCAAAGCCTCTTTATAAATACGCGTATAAAGGTCCGTACGGTAATCATCTACTAGGGCATTATACTCGGCTAATTTTTCTTCAGATAAATTTATCTTGGCTTTTGAAAGCAATAATTGCTTGGATGCCCAATTATTAATATAATTAATTGTAAATGATGCACTATCTCCTTTACTCATATTTTCTGTTATGAGCGGAGCTAAATCTTCCTTATATAAATATGAATTGCCAACTCTTGCAATTTGGTTTTCGCGTTTTTCTTGCTTAAATAGTCCTTCACAAGAAACTACCACAACAAAAAGTAACCCTACCAATAAAATAGAGTACAACTTGTTGCTTAAAAAATTTAATTTATAAAAAAACATCGGGCAAAAATAGTAATAACTATATCGTATGCAAACGCTTAATGATTTACTTAACACATATTTCTTTAACACAATATAAAAAAAGAATGGCAATACAAGCCAAATTACAATAGTGGTCATGTATTAAAGTATCTTGCAATAGAGCCTAGGCTAATGAATTTTAGGTAAATTTGCACTCCTATTAGTGTTAATTAAAACCACACAGTACTTGAGTCGACAAATAAAACTTATTTGGGATTTTAGAGGTCCCGCCGCATTAAAAACAGCAGAACACCATGTAAAGCATTTAAATGAATTTATAGCATTGGAAAAAACCGCTCTAAACATAACTGGCTATAAAGAAATAAATAACATGTACAGTATTGCTTTTATGGTAGTCGTAGAAAATGAAATGATTTCTGTTAGAGATTTGCTTAAACCTCATAGAGGTGAAATTTACACTCCTTAATTACAACTTTTTTATGAAGCAACTTCTACTAGTATTCTGTTGTGTATCTATTTTATCCTGTTCTCAAGAAAAACAACATTTAAATTTTCTTGAAACCGCTTTAAATTCCACAAGCCCAAAAATTAAAAGGGTAATGGATAGTATTGCAAATTATCAGGTTCAAATTAGATACACACAAATTAATAGAAGAAATGATAGTGTTTTATTGACAGACTACGATTTTCAAGTTAATGACAGTATATACTTTTACCCCGCAAGCACGGTCAAATTTCCAACCGCTGTTTTAGCTTTAGAACATTTGAATAAAATTGACAGCTTATCTATGCAGACTAAGTACTATGTTGAGGGCGACACCATAGAAAGTACTTTTAAAAAAGACATTTCAGAAATTTTTGCAGTAAGCGATAATTTGGCAAATAACAGGCTCATAGAGTTCTTAAGCTTTGATTCCATCAATAGAAATTTAAGAAGAAAAGGCATCACACCAGTTAGAATTGCCCATAGGCTAGGCTATCATTCAGAAGACTTAAAGACAAAACCGTTAATTATTTATCTAAACGATTCCACTACCGGTATAACCAAACCATTTTTAGATAAAATTCCGGAAAAACTTAATTTAACTAACATTACAAAGGGCATTGGTTATTTTGAAGATGGTGATATGGTTAATTCTCCCTTTGATTTTAGCAGTAAAAATTACTATCCAATTTCATCCCAACACAACCTATTAAAGCGTGTTATTTTTCCTCAAAATTTTAAAGAAAGTGAACGTTTTAATCTAAGTAGTGAGCAAAGGCAATATTTATTATCAGCCATGCGCACCGTGCCAAGGAAGACAGGTTATGATTCAAAAATTTATTATGATGGGTATTGTAAGTTTTTCCTGTTTGGTGATACCAAAGAAAACATACCAGATCATATAGAAATTTATAATAAAGTAGGCTTTGCTTATGGCACATTGACTGATTGCGCTTATATAAAAGATACTCAAAAAAATATCGAATTTCTATTAACGGCCACTATTTTGGTTAATAAAAATGGAATATTCAATGATGACACCTATGAGTATGAAGAAATAGGGATTCCATTTTTAGCTCAATTAGGCAGAGAAATCTACCAACAAGAATTAAAACGAAAATAATACCCGAAACCGTACAATATATTATGGAAGACAATACTAATAAAACAAGAATCAATAAATACCTAAGTGAGGCTGGGTATTGTTCTCGCAGGGCAGCAGATAAACTAATTGAGCAAGGTAGAGTCACCATAAATGGTCAAGTCCCAGAAATGGGAACTAAAATATCAGCAGGTGATGTCGTTAAGGTTGATGGTGAACTGATAAAGGAACCTAAAGGAAAATCCACTTATATAGCCTTTAATAAACCTGTAGGAATTGTTTGCACCACAGATACGGGAGTTGAAAAAGATAACATTATAGATTTTATTAATTACCACAAACGTATTTTCCCTATTGGCAGATTAGACAAGGCTAGCGAAGGACTTATTTTTCTTACTGATGACGGTGATATTGTCAATAAAATTTTAAGAGCACGCAACAACCATGAAAAAGAATATTTAGTAACAGTTGATAAACCTATTACTATTGATTTTTTAAACCGAATGCGTAAAGGAATCCCCATTTTAGATACAGTAACGAGGGAGTGCGAGGTTTTTGAAGTTAGCACATATCAATTCCGTATTATCTTAACACAAGGCCTTAATAGACAAATACGTCGTATGTGCGAGTATTTAGACTTTAGGGTAAAGAAGCTGAAACGAATTAGAATCATGAATGTTCAATTAGATATTCCTGTTGGTAAATGGCGAGACCTAACCCAAGAGGAGTTACAGGAAATAAATAGGCTAGTCAGCACATCATCCAAAACATTTGATGGAAACAAGGGATAATAGTATAATTTATTCTCCTAAAAATTCACTTAATCAACTTAAAATCACTATCTTAATATGAAAAAAATAACGTTATGAAAAAGGAACGACCCATTATATTAGGACACCATACATCTAAATTATTATTAATCCTATTTCTTTTTACCACTACTTGTGTTACCCATGTTTACGCCCAAAATTCCAATTTTATTGAATATACGGGTGAAATATTGGATTCAAATACGAAAAAGCCCTTAATATTCGCATCGCTTACCATAGAAAATACTAATCACAGTACTATTACAAATTCTGAAGGAGAATTTTCACTAAAGGTACCTGTCAATGAAGCAAATGGTAATCTAGTAATTGGGTTTTTAGGTTATAAAACAAAAACGATTCCATTAACAGAATTGGATAAAAATGATAATATGATTCTAATGAATGAATTTATCATGGCATTATCAGAAGCAAGAATAGATGCACCCAACAATGCCGAAAAACTGGTTATGGAAACCTTAGATAAAAAGGGAAATAATTATTTGAACGAAAGTACGGTCATGACTGCTTTTTACAGGGAAACTATTAAAAAAAGAAGAACTAACGTTAGTCTCTCCGAAGCCGTAGTAAATATTTATAAAGCACCTTATTCTTCTAATAAAAATGACGCCTTAGAGTTATATAAGGCAAGAAAGAGTACAGATTACAACAAGCTTGACACTGTAGCCTTAAAATTACAAGGAGGCCCGTTTAATACTTTATTTGTTGACATGGTAAAGTATCCTGATTATATTTTTACTTCAGAAACAATTTCATATTATGATTTCTCTTTCGACACGTCAACAAGAGTTAATGACCAATTAATTTATGTTATTGATTTTAAGCAAAAAGAAGAAATCTTAGACCCCTTGTATAAAGGGAAATTGTACATTGATGCTACGAACAAAATATTAACTAGTGCTGTATACTCCTTAAACATTACCGATAGGAGATTAGCTTCTCAAATGTTTGTACGCAGGAAACCTAAAAATGCAGAAGTTTGGCCAACAGAGGTATCCTATAGAGTAGATTATCGTGAGAAAAATGGAAAATGGTATTACGGGTACAGTAATGTACTTTTAGAATTCAAAATTAATTGGGATAAGCGCCTATTTAACTCTGTTTATAGTATGAGTTGCGAAATGGCAATTACAGATTGGGAGCAAAACATTGACAATGCTATACCGAAGTCAAAAGACAGAATTAAATCTTCTATAATCTTAAGTGACGAAGCTATAGGTTTTGCAGACCCTAATTTTTGGGGAGAATATAATATTATAGAACCAGAGAAGTCTATTGAATCGGCCATTAAAAAAATTCAAAGACAACTACGTAGAGATAAATCTAGCGATGACGGCACCTCTATACCATAAATAGATATTACCCATTATCTATATAATTTTTTCTAAGAACTAAAACAAAATCCTTTTACAATTTTCTTAAATATCGAAATTGTAAAAGGATTTTTTTAATTTTAATATCAACTTATAAAACTAGTTTGCTACTTCACTTATAAACTTTAATCGGTATAGGCGAAGTTCTTCTTCTTCATAATCACCATCAAATTCTGTCATGGCGTTCTCTAGATCATCAGTATCAGCCTCTAGAAAATACTCATGAATTTCCTCTTGTTGATCCTCATCTAAGATTTCATCAATCCAATAGTTAATATTTAGTTTAGTTCCACTATACACAATTTGCTCCATTTCTTTAATTAATTCTGGAATTTCTAATCCTTTAGAAGAAGCAATATCAGACAATGGCAATTTCCTATCTACATTCTGAATTACGTATAGTTTTAACGCAGAATTAGCCCCAGTACTTTTAACTACCAAATCATCTGGTCGTATAATTTCATTTTCTGAAACATAGGTATTTATAAACGCAATAAATGGTTTCCCATATTTTTTTGCCTTACCCTCACCTACTCCATGAACATTTAACAACTCTTCATGAGAAATAGGGTATTTCAACGCCATATCCTCTAAAGAGGGATCTTGAAACACTACAAATGGTGGGACCCCTAATTTTTTAGCCTGCGCCTTTCTTAAATCTTTTAATTGTTTCAATAGACGTTCATCAGCTACACCGCCTGTCTTTGCTGCTCCTACTATTGCATTGTCATTTTCCGCATTGTAAACATGGTCTTTTGTCATCATAAACGAAACTGGCTTTTTTAAAAACGAAACACCATTTTCTGTTACATGTAATACACCATATTGCTCAATTTCTTTTCTTAGAAGTCCAGCTACCAGTGTTTGTCGAATTAATGCCATCCAATAGCTTTTGTCTTTATCGGATCCAATTCCAAAAAAGTCTTTTTCATTTGTTTTATGAGATGATATTATTGCATTCATTTTACCACGCAAAGCATTTACAACCTCTTTAGATTTAAATTTTTCGCTGGTGCCCTGAACTACCTTTAAAAGTTTTACAACATCATCTTTTGCTTCTTCTTTTTCTTTAGGGTTTCTGGTATTATCATCCATTTCTGCCCCTTCGCCATTTACATCGTCAAATTCTTCACCAAAATAATGGAGCATAAACTTACGTCTAGACATAGACGTCTCGGCATATGCTACAACCTCTTGTAGTAATGCGTTGCCTATTTCCTGTTCAGCTACAGGTTTACCGGACATAAACTTTTCTAATTTTTCAATATCCTTATATGAGTAATACGCTAAACAATGTCCTTCCCCACCGTCTCTACCAGCTCTCCCCGTTTCTTGGTAATAACTTTCAATACTTTTAGGAATATCATGATGAATTACAAACCTCACATCTGGTTTGTCTATACCCATGCCAAAAGCAATAGTAGCAACTACAACATCAACATCTTCCATCAAGAACATATCTTGATATTTTGATCTAGTCTTAGCATCAAAACCTGCATGGTATGGCACAGCGCTTACCCCGTTGACTTGTAAAATTTGCGCCAATTCTTCAACTTTTTTGCGGCTAAGGCAATAAACAATTCCAGATTTTCCAGAATTTTGCTTTACAAATCGTATAATATCAGCTTCTATATTTTCAGTTTTTGTACGTACTTCATAGAAAAGGTTAGGTCTATTAAAAGAAGCTTTAAACAACTTAGCGCCACCAATACCTAAATTCTTAATAATATCTTCCTGTACTTTTGGGGTAGCAGTTGCCGTAAGGCCAATAATTGGTATATTTTCACCTAAACGTTCTACAATTGATTTAAGATTACGATACTCAGGTCTAAAATCATGCCCCCATTCAGAAATACAATGAGCTTCATCTACTGCCATAAATGAAATAGTAACTGAGCGCAAAAACTCAACATTTTCTTCTTTGGTTAACGATTCTGGAGCTACATATAAGAGCTTCGTAATTCCATTGGTAATATCTTCTTTAACCTGTTTTATTTCGCCTTTATTTAAAGAAGAATTCAAAACATGTGCAATTCCAGTTTCAGAAGAAACTCCACGAATGGCATCTACCTGGTTTTTCATTAAGGCTATCAAAGGAGATACTATTATAGCAGTACCTTCTTGCATAAGTGCAGGTAATTGATAACAAAGTGATTTACCGCCACCAGTGGGCATAATCACAAAAGTATTATTCCGTTTTAATACATTCCTAATCACTTCTTCTTGAAGTCCTTTGAACTGAGAGAAACCAAAATGTTTTTTTAATGAGGAATGTAAATCTACATTTTTAAAATCTTTACTGTGTGTCACATTTTACTTTTAAGGGGGCTACTATTTTTATTAAAACTCATAAGACAACAAAATTATTATTTTCCTAATTAGACTATTCTAAATTCTTAAAGGATAATCAGCATTTAAAATTAAGTTTGTTTAATTTTGTCCTTTTAAAGATAATACATTCTTTTAGGAATACAATCCAAAAATTTGAATAATAGATTGATAGCGACCGACACCATTATTGACCTAGCAAAAAAAACTATAGAAATTGAGCGTGATGCTATTGCGCATCTTTCAACACTGCTAACCAAAGATTTTGCAGATACAGTCAATTGTATTATTGATGCAAAAGGTCGTGTTATTATTACAGGTATTGGCAAAAGTGCTATCATAGCTACAAAAATTGTTGCCACTTTGAATTCTACGGGTACACCTGCAATATTTATGCATGCTGGTGATGCCATACACGGAGATTTAGGAACAGTACAAGATAACGATGTTGTTATCTGTATTTCTAACAGCGGCAATACTCCAGAGATTAAAATGTTAGTTCCTCTTATTAAAAGAGGCACAAATAAGTTAATTGCTATGACGGGCAATACCGATTCCTTTTTAGCAAAACAAGCCGACTTTATCCTTAACACATTTGTAGAAAAAGAAGCATGCCCAAATGGTTTGGCACCTACTACGAGTACTACAGCACAATTGGTAATGGGCGATGCTTTGGCAATTGTTCTATTAGAAATAAAAGGATTTAGCAGTTCTGATTTTGCAAAATACCATCCTGGTGGTTCTTTAGGTAAGCGCTTATATTTAAGGGTCGCTGACTTGGTTAGTAAAAATCAAGTACCGCAAGTACAAAAAGATGAAGAAGTCAAAAAAGTAATCGTAGAAATCTCTAAAAAAATGCTTGGTGTTACAGCCGTGCTTGATGGCAAAAAAGTTGTAGGTATTGTAACAGATGGCGATATAAGACGTATGCTTAATAAGCATGACAACATAAAAGATTTAACTGCAGAAGATATTATGACTAGTAATCCTAAGACTATACCAGCAAATACTTTAGCAATTAAAGCTTTAGAGCATATGCAAAAAAAAGGTATTTCTCAATTATTAGCCATGGATAATGACACCTATGTTGGTGTTATTCATTTACACAATTTAATAAACGAAGGTATTTTATAATGGCTAAAAAAGTAGTTAAGTCTCCTGATGAGATGTCGTTCTTGGACCATCTTGAAGAGTTAAGATGGCATTTAATTCGTTCCACTTTAGCAGTAGTTATTATTGGGAGTATAGCGTTTTTAATGAAAGGTTTCATTTTTGATACAATTATTTTCGGTCCTAGAAACATGGACTTTCCAACTTATCGCTTCTTTTGCAGCATAGCCAATTGGTTGAACCAAATTCAATCTTTTACAGAAATAGATTCCTCATTTTGTGCCGATGAATTTCCTTTTACTATTCAGAGTCGTGAAATGGGTGGACAATTTTCGGCCCATATCTGGACTTCAATTTGGGCAGGGTTTATTATTGGCTTCCCCTATGTTTTATATGAAATGTGGAAATTCATTAGCCCAGGTCTTCACGCTAACGAACGCAAAAATTCACGAGGATTTATACTAATTGCCTCATTCTTATTTTTTATTGGCGTATTATTTGGCTATTATATAGTGGCACCACTTTCTATTAACTTTTTAGGATCCTACGTTGTTAGTGACTCCGTCTTAAATGAGTTCGATTTAGATTCATACATAGGTACATTAAAAATATCGGTACTCGCTTGTGGTATTTTATTTGAGTTACCTATTATCATTTTCTTTTTAACCAAAGTAGGTTTGGTAACCCCTGAATTGATGAAGAAGTATCGAAAAATTGCATTGGTCGTTGTTCTGATACTTTCTGCGGTAATTACACCACCAGACGTTACTAGTCAAATTATAGTTGCCATACCAGTAATATTTTTATACCAAATAAGTATCTATATATCTGCTATGGTATTAAGAAAAGAAAGAAGAAAAGCTGAAAAGGAAAAAAAAGCAAATAAAAATGTCAAACCAAATTGAAGAATTTAATGCGTATCGTTCTAAGATGAACGAAAAGCTGTTAGCTGATAACAATAAAATCATAAAACGCATTTTTAATTTAGATACCAATGCTTATGCAGCGGGAGCGTTAGATGTTAAAACCAAAGAATTGCTAGGCCTTGTTGCTTCTGCTGTTTTACGTTGTGATGATTGCGTAAAATACCATTTAGAAAGTTCCCATAAAGAAGGAGCATCTAAAGAAGAAGTTATGGAAACCTTAGGTATTGCAACTCTTGTTGGCGGTACTATTGTAGTACCACATTTAAGAAGAGCATATGAATATTGGGAAGAATTGGAAAATCAATAAGGTTAAAAAATCCCCAATTACTTTTCTAACAGACCAATAACCAATAGATTTGAATTCATGAAATTACGCGCCGACAATATAATGAAGTCCTACAGAGGTCGTAGGGTGGTAAAAGGAATTTCTCTTGAGGTAAACCAGGGAGAAATAGTAGGATTACTTGGACCAAATGGTGCCGGTAAAACCACTTCTTTTTATATGATAGTTGGGCTTATTAAACCTAATGGCGGCAGCATCTATTTAGATGACATGGAGATTACAAAATTCCCCATGTACAAAAGAGCCCAAAATGGTATTGGGTATTTAGCACAAGAGGCTTCTGTCTTTAGAAAGCTAAGCATTGAAAAGAACATTTTAAGTGTACTTCAATTAACTAAATTGAGCAAAAAGGAGCAACACATGAAAATGGAGTCGCTTATAGAAGAATTTGGTCTTGGTCATATTCGTAAAAGCCGTGGTGATTTATTATCTGGTGGTGAGCGTAGACGAACCGAAATCGCCAGAGCTTTAGCAACAGACCCAAAATTTATTCTACTCGATGAACCTTTCGCTGGGGTTGACCCCGTAGCAGTAGAGGACATACAACGTATTGTAGCGCAGTTAAAAGACAAAAACATTGGTATACTTATTACCGACCATAACGTTCAAGAAACCCTTGCTATTACGGAACGATCTTATTTAATGTTCGAAGGTGGCATCTTAAAGTCTGGTGAACCAGAAGAACTAGCTGCAGATGAAATGGTGCGTAAAGTGTACCTAGGTCAAAATTTTGAACTTCGTAAGAAAAAATTAGATTTTTAAAGAATACCATATCTAGTCTATTTTCGTAAACTTTTTTAAATTATACAATCCCCAAGCGAAGAATAAAACTTCTAAGACCAAAGCGGGAGTAAACAAGGGTGATACTCCGTCAAACAGTATACTTACTATTCTACCAAATGAAATTCCACCCATAAAGAGCACATTACACACTGTTGCCCCATACCAAAGTCTCGCGTTTATAGAGCCTAACACCCAAAATAGCCCAACACCTATATAAATACCCATTACTGCACGGAGCATATTCTTCAGCTCTAATTCAACCACTTCAAATCCTAAGAGTTCGGGCATAATGTAAGTTGGGTTACTACCATAGACTAAACCCGCGATGATGACTATAATTCCAGATAAAAATAAATTAAGATTTTTTTGATTCGTCATTGAATGGTTTACCATAAAGTTGAAAATATCTAAATGCCGCTATTCCTCCAATAGAAGAAAACACGGCTAGCATCCAAAACACGTGTTGATGTCCTTTTAACCCCGGTGATGTATCTAATAAATAACCCATTGCCGGACCAGCGAAAATATCGGGAGTATATCCTATCAACGAAATTAACCCTACCGTAGTACCAGTTAGCACCAACGGAATTTTTCCGCTTTGCATAACCGCAAAATATAAAGACCGAATGGCATACACTCCTAAGGCTACAATCATAATAGAGAATAAAAACATAAAATAAGAAACATTGGCAACCATACCCAATGCAAAAAACAAAGAACCTATCAGTGCAACAATAAAGCCTATTAATAGAAATAGACTTGGTCTAGAACGGTCTGCTATCACACCTATAAAAACACCTACTACAGGTCTTGCGAATAATAAAAATGTACCTACTTCTGCCGATTCTACTTCATTGTATAACATAACGTCTTGCGCATAAAGTGAAAAAATATCGGTGATTTTATAACCAACATATGCACAAAGAATTATGATCATTAGTAATAGTACGGAAGGTAAACGTAAAACCTCTCTAATTTGAGACATTGTAATTCTATCAACAACAATTTCATTCTCTAAACCATTGGGCAATCTCATAAAAACCCAAACCAAAACGCCAACCAATGCAACAATAACAGCCGAACTTAAAATAACATACCGGAAAGCAAAACGGCTTTCTTCTAAACTTGCTACTTCTAAATCTGCGGACATAAAATAAGAAAAAACAACAACCCCCAGTGTACCAAAAAGTGCACCTACCAATCCCCTACCGCCATCTAATAGTCCAAAAGCTTTACCTTGGGAATTTTCTCCACCCCAAACACGAGTAGCTTTTATCATAGGTGACCAGAACAAGAAAATTGTAGTAAACCCCCAGAAACCATATAGTATTTGTAAGGTTAAGTAATTTGGAAATGAAGCAAAAACTAATCCGCCTAAGGCGGTCATCCAAAGGGCTACGGCAATTAACTTTCTAGGTTGATATCTATCAGCTAAAGGTCCGCCTAATACGTACGAAACCAAAGCAACAAATCCATATACAGAAAAGCACAAACCTAACGAAACATTGTCAAGCTCAAACACCTTTAAAACTGTTGGTCTAAAAACTCGCTGTAAAACAAAAGGTAAAATAAAAACGCTCTCCCCTGCTAAAATCAGTAATAATAAATAATACCAGGGCGCTTTATTGGGGTTTTTCATTTTGCTTTTATCGGAATCCAGACTTCTTCTTCTGAATTTGGATCATTGTTTTTGTATTTATCACCTAGCACTTCAAAATGCGGACGGTCATCTAAAATAAATGCTGATTTGGGGATCCATTCCCCATAAATATATTGAAAAAATGCCTGTGCGTTCTGTGCAGTCCCCTTGTAATTGAATACGGCAAATAGTCCACCTTCCAAAACTAGGCTATTCATTCTTCCAGGAACAACATTAAAATTTTCAACCTCAACACAAGCCCATTTTACAAACTTTTTTTCAGGAGAAAACACCTTAAAATAGTCATTGGAATAAACTTGAAGGGAGATAAAATCATCAGACGACCTATTAGATACTTCCTTACTACGTTCTCTAAATTTCTTCCAAAGTTCAAAAGTTTTATTATCGATTAGACTCATTTCTTGAGAAAGACCCACAAGGTTTTTGGTTTCTAAATCAATAATTCTAGGCTTCATTCCCCATTTTTTTTAAATCAATTTCGAATAAACAAGCAGGCCCTTCTTTATAATGCGGTGGCAGTTCATCGACATTTGGCAGATCAAACATACCAAGAAAATTAAACCCACATTTACGATAATGATTAATTAGCCCCGTATTATCCCCAATGGTATCTAGCCGTATGTATTCTTTGTTATGACTTATAGCATAATATTTAGCCCATTTTACTATTGAACCTACAAAATTATGTCCACGAAATTCTGGATTGGTAGCGATACGGTGAATATAAACTGCAGGGTCTTCATTTCGCTTTTCCCATATTTGTGCATCCGAAAAAGTTATTGCCCATACACAGGCAAACGCATCGTCTATAAGCAACTTAAACTGCCTTTTTTCTATGATTTCTTGGGTTACCATTCCTCGATCAAACTCTGGCCATACCACCACCGTTTTCTTACTTTTCTGAAAAGCGGAAGCAATATTGTACAGCCTAAAAATTTCATCTATGTCTTTTATTTGAACGTTTTCTATTATCATATACTTAGTTTTTAAATTAAAGTACTAATAGTCCATGCCCACGCAAACCCGATACTTGCTTAGAACACCAAAAGAGTTCAAAATCTTCTAATTTAGATTCATAATCCTTTTTCAACTGACCGTAACTTACAGGTATATTTTCAGGTTTTAATTGTTCTAATGCTGCTAACAACCACTCTCCTTTATCTTTATCTACCGTAATTTCATAGATATCCGTTTTGGTATGAAAACCTAAATTTAATTGTTGCCAGGTCTTGCCTTTTTTCTTTTTAACACGTTCGGCAGTAATTGGCATAGGACCAATCCAGGCAATTTTTGAGGTTGCTTTTGTATTTAACACCAATTCTGGTTGCAGGCAATTGTGGATGTAATCTGCGGATATGGTTGAAGGCGGAATTTTAAATTCGAACCATTCTTGCAAACCCATATCAAAACCGATACCGTGCATAAAATTGAAAAGCGATTTTTTTAATCCGAAACTGAACTTACTATGATCAACTCCTGTTTTATCTTCAAAATCAATATCGTTGTTGGCGAAGGTGATGTTTTTCAAATCTGGCATAACTCCGTATTCCTCTGGATGCAAGCCAACCGGACTATGTGCGGTCAATGCAAACTGATGCCAAAATCCAGATTGAATAATACCCAATTCAAACAACTGACGCACCATTTCTAAACTATCTACCGTTTCTTGAACCGTCTGTGTTGGATAGCCGTACATTAAATACGAATGTACCATAATATTGGCTTCGGTAAAATTGCGGGTTACTTGTGCAACTTGTTCTACCGTTACACCTTTATCTATTAATTTTAGTAGTCGGTCAGATGCCACTTCCAATCCACCGGAAACCGCAATACAACCCGAAGCTTTCAAGAGATAGCATAAATCTTGCGTAAAATTTTTCTCAAACCTGATATTCGTCCACCACGTAATGGTTAGGTTTCTTTTAAGTACCTCTAAAGCAAAAGCTTTCATTAATGATGGAGGAGCCGCTTCATCAACAAAATGAAATCCTGATTCTCCTGTTTGGGCAATCAATGTTTCAACACGGTCTACCAAAAGACTAGCGGCTACAGGTTCATATATCTTTATATAATCTAAAGAGATATCACAAAAGGTACATTTGCCCCAATAGCAGCCATGTGCCATGGTGAGTTTATTCCAACGGCCATCGCTCCATAAACTGTGCATAGGATTGGCAATTTCAATAACCGAAATATAGTTGTTTAATTGCAGGTCAGCATAATCTGGTGTACCAACATCTTGCTGTTTGTAATCTTGCCTTAAACTATTATTCTTATAAATTACTTTATTATCCTCTAAGACAAAAGCACGCTTTAACTCCCCTTCCTTATTGACCACATATTCATATACTAATTCTAAAGGAAGCTCGCCATCATCTAACGTAATAAAGTCAAAAAATTCAAACACACGAACATCAGTAAGACTACGAAGTTCTGTATTAGGGAATCCGCCACCCATGGCAATTTTTATTAAAGGATAATTTGCTTTTATAAATTGCGCACAACGAAAAGCACTATATAAATTACCAGGAAAAGGAACAGAAAAACATACCAATTTAGGTTGCACTTCTTCTAACTGTTCTTTTAAAATGGCTAACGTTAACTCATCAATAAAAGTGGGTTCTTCGTTTAGATGCTTATAGAGTTCATCGAATGAATTGGCACTACGCCCCAAGCGTTCTGCATACCTACTAAAGCCAAAATTAGGGTCAATACATTCTACAATAAAATCTGATAAATCTTCAAGATACAAGGTAGCCAAATGTTTAGCTTTATCTTGCATACCCATGTTACCAAAAGCCCATTCTAAATCATCTAACTGCTGAAATCTAGAGGCTTTAGGTAAAAAACCATCCGTACATAACTGCCTTGCCAAGGTGTCATTTTTTCTTTGTAAAAAAAGAATTACCGCATCTAGGGTTTTTAAGTATTCATGACGAAGGGCATAAATTCTTTGGCAATTTTCAGAAACTATGGCATCCGAAGAAAAAGCCATGTTAAAAAGTTGCAGAAATGTATTTTTATTAAAGAGTGATAAAATAACCTCAATCCCTAAATCGGACTGAAAAGAAGAAACACCCTTTGTATTCAAAAACCCCTTTATGTAGGCCGTTGCCGGATAAGGAGTATTTAATTGGGTAAAAGGAGGTGTTATTAAAAGAAGGTCTTTCACAAAGTTATTTTAGAACAATGCTGCAAAGATAACAGTTACCTTATTCATTATTCAATATCTCACGCACCGCTTGTTGATATGCTCTGGGATTATTAGCTTTTTTTATTTTTTTGAAGGTTTTATGTGGGTTAGTCGTAGACTGTGAAAAATATTCCCAAAAGCCCTGCATTTTCATTTTAATAGGTGTTGGCCCAGATAATGCTTCATCGTATTGTTGATAGATAGTATCATGAAATTCAGAGAAAATCTTCCATCGGTCTTTAGGGTAAGTTGTGGTATTACTTTTAATCATACTTGGCAGAAATGGGTCGGCAATTAATCCTCTGCCCATCATAAAATGGTCAATAGAAGGAAAACGCTCTTTCATTTCATGAAACTTTGCTACTGTAGTAATATCGCCATTATAGTATAGTTTATGCTTGGTACCTTCTACACATTTCTGAAAAGCATCAAGGTCCACTCCACCCTTATACAATTGCTTACCAATACGCGCATGAATGGCAATATTCTTTAACGGATATTTATCTAGAATAGGAAAAACATCTAAAATTTCCTCTGCATTTTCGTACCCCATTCTCATTTTCATAGAAACCACAACGTCGGTTTCTTCATGAGCTCTTTTTAAGATATGATTTATTTTCTCTGGATTACAAATGAGTCCGCTACCCATACCTTGCTTCGTTACCATTGGGTACGGGCAACCTAAATTCCAGTTAAGTTCTTTGTACCCCAAACTTTGAATATATTTTACAACGAATAAAAATTCATCGGCATCACCAGTCATTACTTGTGGTATAACCTCTAGGGTTGAATTATTTTCGAGTTGTAAATCTTTTTGATATGAGTTTTTTATGACCAATTTACCATTCAAACGAATGTATGGCGCATAAAAAGTATCGATACCCCCAAAATATTTATGGAACGCATTGCGGAATCTAAAATCGGTAAAACCCTGTAAGGGTGATGATAATAAGGTAACTGACATGTATAAATTACTGCGTATGTTGCAAGCTTTTCAATTTTGCAACAACAGATTCAGCTGCAAAAATAGCGCCTTCCATGTAACCAGAGTGATGTTTTGAGGTTTCTGCACCAGAAATAAACAATTTATTTTCAAATAATGGTTCTTGATATAATGCATGTCCACCATTTTGATGTGGAAATAAACTATCCTCCTGCCTGTTAGATTTGGTAAATTCTTCATTATACCAAGTCGTTTCATGATACGAATCATACATTAAAGCTTCTTCCCCAAAAACCATTTTTAGTTGCGCTTCAATCTTTTCTACACGCTGTTCTTTGGTAAAACGGGCACAACTGCCAGATGCAAAACCAACCAGCGCGTAAGAATCAGATTCTAAATTAGATTGGTCATAGAATTCGGTTAGCGGACCAACATTGCTAAATATGGTACCCGACTTACCTTGAGCTCGCCAAAATGGTTTTTTATAGGTTAAAGCAACTTTAATAGCATCTTGCATCCAGGTGTGGGTTTGTTCTGCCAATGATATTAATTCATTTGATAAAGCTGGTAAAAATTCAATTTGGTCAATTAATGTCGCAGGTGGTAATGTGGTAATAACAATATCAACATATAATGTGCGAGAATTGGTTTTCACTTCAACATCATCATCAATTTCATTTATCTCATTTACCACTTCATTAAAAAAGATAGTATTGGGTTTCAATTTAGCAGCTATAGAATTCAGCAAATCTATCGTTCCGTTTTTAAAGCGATAACTAGGGCTATTATTAGGAACCGTAATTTCTTGCGGTGGTACATTAGAGAATGTTTGGAAATAAGAGATACCAGTCATGAATTGCTCGAAGTACGGAACCTTGAATTCTTCTACTATATCCAACAAATGAAAATGACTATCATTAAACCAAGTAGCACCCATTTCAACTTTTGTCTTCCCAGATTCTATAGTATGTATTCTACCGCCAATTCTATCTCGCGCCTCTAAAACTTTGACATTAAAACCCAATTCTTGTAAACGATACGCGGTTAACAAACCCGTTAATCCTGCGCCGATAATTACTACCGATGTACTCATGCTCTAGTAAATTCTGATAAAAATGTTTTATGAAATCTTTGATTGCAGTACGCTAACGGTCACCAAGAGCTGTCCAATATGTCTTTGGCTATGTTCCGCCGAATGAAATAAGAGCCCTATTACGGTAGATGGTAATTTCTTTCTACCTACCGTTCTTTTTTCGGAAAGAGAAGATTCTGGCAATGTTTTAAAATATGCTAAAGCTTCGGCAACCTTTGTTGAAAATAGCTCTTGTAAATCAGCCACTTCGGTGGTTAAATTAAAAGCACCTTCTTTTTTAAGAAATTGAAACTGCTCGTTTGATAGCGATTCGTTTTTGGCATAAGTCAACATTCTATCTAAAACGCCTGTAATATGATTCATATGAAACCCAACAGAAGCTCTACCAGCGGCTTTTGCCCATAGAAGTTCTTTCGGAAAATCTGTAGTATACTTCTTAAGTTCTCTTTCAGATTGCAACAATGCGTGAGCTGCAGGTTGCAACAAATTTGGCACACCTTCAATAGGTCCGCTTAACCAATATTCATATTCCTCATTATCCATAATTCTACTTGCTAACTATTTCTATGTTTAAAGTCTCTCTTGTATGACAGAACTTACTACATAAAACAAAATAATTAACGGAATAGCCATGAATTTCATGGTAATGATTAACACAAGACTAATGATTAAAAAGATGTAGCGCATGGCATTATCCTTGAAGCTTGTATTTTTAAATTTCAATGCAAATAAAGGTAAATTCGCATTTAACAAATATGCACTTACCAATGTTAGAAAGATTAAGAACCATTGGTTAAGAATAATTCCGTTTAAGAATTCATTGTTTTGATACATTAATATAAGCGGCAATGAAAGTATTAATAAGGCATTTGCGGGAGTTGGAAGTCCAATAAATGATGATGTTTGGTTTTCATCTATATTGAATTTCGCCAAACGATATGCCGAAGCCATGGTTATTACAAATCCGAAAAAAGGTAGTAGATGAACAAATTCCAACTCACCAGAGTTTAGAAAAAAATGAGAACCATCTCCCCATCCACTAGTTTGTGACATTGCCAATAATTGAAACATTACTATACCTGGCACTAAGCCGCTAGTAATCATATCTGCCAGTGAATCTAACTGTAATCCTAAATCACTTTTTACATCAAGAACACGCGCTGCTAATCCGTCGAAAAAATCAAAGAAAATACCAAGTGCAACAAATAATGCAGCAAGTTCTAATTTGTTCATTACAGCAAACAAGGTAGCCACACAGCCACAGAAAACGTTCAAAAGGGTAATAAAATTGGGAATATGTTTTTTCATAATAGTCGGTCTAAAATCACAATTTAAAAAAGGCAGAAAACCTCATCTCAATTATTGCCCTAAATTAATATAATTATATGGTGGTAATTGTATTCTAACCTAAAAAGCTCTTAAACTATCGATATTCTGTAACGCTATAGAAGTTGCTCATTGAAATTAGCGAAGAACAACAATCAAATTTACAATCGGTTAAGTACATGGTATTAAAATATAAACTACCTTTTAAAGGGACATATCACAAATTCGTTCTTAAATGAAAAATATTATGCATGCATAGTATTGTTTAGTTGATATTTTAGAATTAAATTATAGCCTTTATAACAAATTCAGACAAAAATTGAAATTTTATAACAAATAATTATAAATACTAACCATTAAATACATTGCCCAAAAAATGAAGATTAAAAAGGTTTTAGTAGCCAACAGAAGTGAAATTGCAATTCGTGTATTACGTGCCTGTACAGAGCTAAATATTAAAACAGTTGCCATTTACACTTATGAAGACCGCTATTCTCAACACCGAAACAAAGCCGATGAATCTTACCAAATAGGTGAAGATAATCAGCCTTTAAAACCTTATTTAGACATTCCGCAGATTATAGCTCTAGCAAAGGCCAAAAATGTAGATGCCATTCACCCAGGATACGGATTCTTATCTGAAAACTCTGAATTTGCAAGACAATGTGCCGCTAATGATATTATATTCATAGGTCCCGATCCAAAAGTGATGGATGCCTTGGGCGATAAGATTACTGCTAAAAAAGTAGCAGTAAAATGTAATGTTCCAATCATTGAAAGCAATAAAAAGAAATTGACTACTTTAAAAGTCGCATTGACTGAAGCGGCAACCATAGGATACCCGATAATGTTAAAAGCTGCCTCCGGTGGTGGTGGTCGTGGTATGCGGATCATTAGAAAAGATGAAGATCTAGAAATGAATTTTGATTCTGCCCGAAATGAAGCATTAAACGCTTTTGGCGATGACACTATGTTTCTTGAGAAATATGTAGAAGACCCTAAGCATATTGAGGTACAAATTGTAGCTGATAACCACGGAAATATTCGCCATTTGCACGAGCGCGACTGTTCAGTGCAACGTCGGCACCAAAAAGTGGTAGAGATTGCGCCTTCACACAACGTAAGTAGTGAAGTAAAACAGAATCTTTACAAATATGCCGTTGATATTGCCAAAGAAGTTAACTATAACAATATTGGCACGGTAGAGTTTTTAGTAGATCCTAATGACAACATCTATTTTATTGAAGTAAACCCAAGAATACAGGTAGAGCATACGGTTACAGAAATGGTTACCGGTATTGACTTGGTAAAAACCCAAATATTCGTTGCTGGCAATTATACATTAGATAGCCAGCAAATAAAAATATACGGTCAAGAAACCATTGCTACTTATGGTTTTGCCCTACAATGTAGACTAACTACAGAAGACCCTGCGAACAATTTCACGCCAGATTACGGTACGGTAACGACGTATAGAAGTGCCTCTGGCATGGGAATTCGTTTAGATGCCGGCAGTATTTACCAAGGGTACCAGGTGAGTCCGTTTTTTGATTCTATGCTAGTAAAGGTATCCTCTCACGGTAGAACCTTAGATGGCGCTACTCGAAAAATGGTACGTGCGTTAAAAGAATTTAGAATTAGAGGTGTTGAAACCAATATTCATTTTCTTCAAAATGTTATACAGCACCCTACTTTTAAAGATGGTAAGGTAACTGTCAATTTCATACAGAACACCCCTGCTCTATTCAAAATAAAATTACCTCAAGATAGAACATCGAAAGTGGTCAACTTTTTAGCCGAAGTAATTGTAAACGGTAATTCTGATGTAAAACATATTGACCAAAGTAAAGTTTTTAGAAATCCTAAAGTTCCTAAATTCAATCCGTTAGAAGTACATCCTAAGGGAACAAAAGATATGCTGACCGAAATGGGTCCAGAGAAATTTTGTGCTTGGTTAATGGATGAAAAGAAGATTCATTACACAGACACCACCATGCGTGATGCGCATCAATCTTTATTGGCAACAAGAATGCGTACGTATGATATGTTGCGCGTTGCGGAGAGTTATGCCAAAAATCACCCAAACACCTTTAGTATGGAAGTTTGGGGTGGTGCCACTTTTGATGTGTGTATGCGATTCTTACATGAGAGTCCATGGACTAGATTACGTGAACTACGAAAGGCAGTACCTAACATATTGTTCCAAATGTTACTTCGTGGTTCTAACGGGGTTGGTTACAAAGCATATCCAGATAACCTAATTGAAAAATTTGTTGAGAAGTCTTGGGAAAACGGAGTTGATATTTTTAGAATTTTCGATTCGTTGAACTGGGTAAAAGCCATGGAGCCAAGCATAAATTATGTGCGAAACAAAACAGGCGGTATTGCAGAAGCTGCCATAAGTTACACCGGTGATATTTTAGACATTAACGAGATCAAATACACACTAAAATATTACACACAGCTGGCTAAAGATTTAGAAAATGCCGGTGCGCATATGATTGCCATAAAAGATATGGCAGGCTTATTAAAACCGTATGCCGCTACAGAATTGGTAAGCGCATTAAAAGACACGGTAAAACTACCTATTCATTTACATACGCATGATACTTCTTCTCTACAGACAACTACATACTTAAAAGCAATTGAAGCCGGCGTTGATGTGGTCGATGTTGCATTAGGCGGATTATCTGGATTAACATCACAGCCTAACTTTAATTCAGTAGTTGAAATGATGAAAGGTCAGCCACGAGCACATGAGTTTAATATGCCTAAGCTGAACCAGTTTTCTAACTTCTGGGAAGATACAAGAGAATTGTACTACCCTTTCGAATCGGGATTAAAAGCGGGTACGGCAGAAGTATACTCCCATGAAATTCCTGGCGGACAGTACTCAAATTTACGCCCACAAGCAACTGCTTTAGGTTTAGGTGACCGTTTTGAGGAAGTAAAAAATATGTATGCAGAGGTAAATAAACTATTCGGCAATCTTATTAAAGTAACACCTAGTTCTAAAGTAGTTGGCGACATGGCAATTTTCATGGTAACTAATGATTTAAGTACAGAAGATGTTATGAAGCGTGGCGAAGAAATATCTTTCCCTGATTCTGTTATTAGTTTCTTTATGGGAGATTTAGGTCAGCCCGTTGGCGGATTTCCTAAAAAGCTTCAAAAGATTATTCTTAAAAACAAGAAGCCTTATACAAATAGACCGAATGCACATTTAGAACCGACAGATTTTGACAAGGAATTTAAGGCCTTTAAAAAGAAATTTCAAAAAGGGTTTACACGTGCCATGGAAATGGAAGATTTTCTTTCATATACCCTATACCCAAAAGTATTTGAGCAAGCACATGAAAACTATAAGTTATACGGTAATTTAGCATTAGTACCAACAAAATATTTCTTCTATGGCATGAAACTGCGTGAAGAAACATTAATAGAATTGGAGCCTGGCAAAACAGTAATTATCAGATTACTATCGGTTGGCATACCAAATGAATTAGGTATGAGAACCGTATTTTTTCAGGTAAATGGAGAGAATAGATTTGTTGATGTTTTAGATACTTCTTTAAACTTAAAGATTCAATCCAATGAAAAAATAGATACGGAAAACTCCAATCAAATTGGTGCTCCATTGCAAGGTTCTTTATATAAAGTATTGGTTAAAAAAGGTCAAATCATAAAAGAGAACGATCCACTATTTGTAATAGAAGCAATGAAAATGGAGACTACCGTAACTTCTTTTAAAGCAGGTACAGTTACATCTGTAAGTTTAAAAGAAGGTAGTATGGTAAAGCAAGATGATTTGATTGTTACTATTGAGTAGCAAATAAATTCTTAATCCATTATACAAAAAGCCACCTATTTAGGTGGCTTTTATTTATTAGACAACCTTATTACCAAGGTCAATTTCTTTCACAAAAATTTAAAAAAGGCAATCTCATTGAAGTCTGTTATTATTCGCATCTTTGCAGTTGCTATGAACTTGTAAAGGTATGTTCAGAAAAATTATATTTTTTTTAGTACTCCTTTTTACTGCATTTTTGGGACACGCCCAAAATGCACAGCTATCTCCATTATCAAAAATCAGTTTATTGACAGTGGGAACAGGTGAAGAATTAGCTGCAAAATTTGGGCATAGTGCTATACGGCTACAAGACCCTACTTTAGGAATTGACGAAGTTTACGGTTACGGAACTTATGATTTTGAAGACCCAAACTTCTATTTAAATTTTACCCGTGGTAAGCTATCCTATACCATTTCTAGAATTCCGTTCAACTATTTCGAATACTCTTACCAGCAAGAAAAACGTTGGATAAGGGAACAAGTTTTAGATGTCAATATAGAACAACGTAACAGCATTATAACCTTCTTAGAGCATAACTTACTACCCGAAAACAAGAAGTATAAATATGACTTTTTGTTTGATAACTGTGCCACTAGAATACCCATGGTATTTGAAAAAACTTTGGGTGACACCTTCAAATTTGATTTTACCCACCTAAAAGAGCAATTGACATTTAGAGAGTTGATTCGATTAAAATTGAATCCTAACACGTGGTCCAATTTCGGTATTGACTTAGCCTTAGGCTCTGTAATAGATAGAGAAGCTACTGCATATGAGCATTTGTTCTTACCAATTTATGTGTATGAGCAAATGAAGCACACCACTTTAAATGGTAATCCTGTAGTTAAAAACGAGACTGTATTATTAGACATACCAGAACAAGAAGATAGGTCACTCCTATTTTTAACCCCATTATTTTGGCTTAGTATAGTATTGGTGTTAGTCTGTTACATTACCTATACGGATTACAGAAATCTTTACAGAAACAAATGGTTAGACTTCGGGTTATTTACTGTAACAGGATTGGCCGGTGTACTAATATTATTTCTTTGGTTTGCAACGGACCATTTAGCGACCAAAGCAAATTTTAATTCTCTTTGGGCCTTTGCACCAAACATTGTCATTGCATTTATATTGATTAAAAAACAGATCCCGTCATGGATAATAACATATATTATATTCCTGTCCATATTACTGGGCGTCACATGTATACTTTGGATCTTTAAAATTCAAGTGTTTTCCATATTATTAATCATCGTATTACTAGCATTGGCCATACGTTATTTATATCTGATTTATTATTTTAAGAATAAACAACTAGCCAAAAAAATAAAAATATAGCTACCCTTTTTTATGAATCTACTTACCGTTGAAAATATTTCTAAATCCTATGGTGAATTGGTGCTTTTTGATAATCTATCATTTGGCATCAATAAAGACCAAAAAATTGCCTTAATCGCTAAAAACGGTACAGGAAAAACGTCTATACTTAATATACTGTCAGGTGCAGATACACCAGATAGTGGACAAGTAAACTACCGTAAATCTACCCGGGTATCATTTTTGGCTCAAGAACCAGTGATGGATCCACAACTGACCGTTGAAGAAACTATTTTCGCTTCGGACAATGAAATTTTAAAAGTCTTAGAAAATTACGAAAAAGCATTATTGAACCCTGATGACGCGGATGCTTACCAAAAAGCATTTGATGCTATGGACCGTTTTGAAGCTTGGGATTTTGAAACTCAATACAAACAGATTCTGTCTAAGCTAAAACTAGATGATTTAAATGCCAAAGTAGGCAAACTATCTGGCGGACAAAAGAAACGTTTGGCACTAGCTAATGCGCTAATAAATAAGCCAGATTTATTAGTGTTAGATGAGCCTACCAACCATTTAGATTTAGAAATGATTGAGTGGTTAGAGGAATTTTTTGCTAAAGAAAACATGACCCTTTTCATGGTAACGCACGACCGTTTTTTTTTAGAGCGTGTATGTAATGAAATTATAGAGTTGGAAAATGGAAAACTTTATCCGTATAAAGGAAACTATTCCTACTACTTAGAAAAGAAGGAAGCCCGTATAGAGCAAGAAGCAGTAGAACAGCATAAAACAGAATTATTATTTAAAAAAGAGCTAGATTGGATGCGTAGGCAACCAAAAGCCCGAACTACCAAATCTAAATCAAGAATAGATGATTTTGCCATAATAAAAGATAAGGCAAGTCAACGCAGAAAAGACCACCAAGTTCAGTTAGAATTGAATATGGAGCGTATGGGAAGCAAAATTCTTGAGCTTCATAAAATCTCAAAATCTTTCCCAAACAAGCCAATATTAGACAAGTTCGAATATGTATTTCAAAAAGGAGAACGCATTGGTATTATTGGTAAAAATGGCACAGGAAAATCTACTTTTCTAAATATTTTAAGCGGCAAGGACCAACCAGATAGCGGAAAAGTAATTGTAGGTGACACCATTAAATTTGGCTATTATACCCAAAAAGGTATTGAAATAAAAGAGGGTCAAAAAGTTATCGATGTCATTCGTGAATTTGGTGATTACATTCCATTAATGAAAGGTAGACAAATATCTGCACAGCAATTGTTAGAACGTTTTCTATTTGACAGAAAAAAACAATACGACTTTGTAGATAAGTTAAGTGGTGGTGAGCGCAAACGATTATACCTATGTACAATATTGATACAGAACCCTAACTTCTTAATATTAGATGAGCCAACCAACGATTTAGATATTGTAACCTTAAATGTATTGGAAAGCTTTTTAATGGATTTCCAAGGATGCTTAATGGTGGTATCTCACGACCGCTATTTTATGGATAAGATTGTAGATCACCTTTTTGTTTTTAGAGGAGATGCAGTTGTTGAAGATTTTCCAGGAAACTATTCCGATTATAGAGCATACGAGGACAGTCAAATTCAAGAAAAAAGAGAGCAAAAAGAAATTCAAAACACCACTAAAACAAACTGGAAAGAACCAGATTCTTCTCCAAAAATGTCTTATGCAGACCAACAAGAGTACAAGAAATTAGAACGTGAAATTCAGAAATTAGAAGAAGAAAAAGTTAAGTTACAAGATAAATTTACCGACAGCTCCTTATCTGGTGATGATATTAACGCATTATCAATTGAGTTAAAAGTGGTAAATAAAAATATTGAAGATAAAACGGAACGTTGGTTTGAGTTATCAGCATTAATGGAGGGGTAATCTCTTAAAAGAAACGACTAAATTTGGAGATTCCCATGTTCGCTTATTTACGGTTTTTATTCACATCAACAAATCAACATGGCATACACTCACCATTTGTATATGAATATGTCACCAAGTGTTTATATAATAAACAGCAATTAAAACTTCCGGTGTCCTTTAAAGTACTTGTCAAAACTCTTAACTACTTTAAATACCACACAATACAGTTTATAGGAGACGATAAAACATCCGAAGAAATCATTAAGCTGCATTGCCCTAACATTTTAATAATTGAAGGTAGTGCAGACGTTTTAGCCGGAGAAATAATAGACCTTGACAACCAAAAACTTATAATAGAAAACCTTGCCAACAACAGCATGTTATTTATGATTGGCATACATAAAAACATTAACAATCTTGAGCAATGGAAAAAAGTAAAAACTATGGAGCACGTTCGCGTAACCATAGATTTATTTTATTGCGGACTTGTATTCTTTAGAAAAGAACAAGCAAAAGAACATTTTAAAATACGGATTTAAACCAGTAATTTTAAACTAAAGCAATACTTAATGAGTAGTAATACAATTTATATAACCCTAGGAGTCGTTTTTGCTATATATTTAGCTATTCGCATAACTAGTAGAGGCAAGACCAAAGACCGTAAATCAAGGAAATTCATGGGTGATTATAGTAGGAAAGAAAAAAAGGACAACGACAAATAGTTCTTAAAAAAATCTTTCACCCTTCTCCATTAAGGAATACATTCCAAACTAATACATTAATCAAATTTAAATAATGAAAGTATATACCAAAACAGGAGATAACGGTACAACCGGACTTTTTGGTGGCACACGTGTACCTAAGCATCATATTCGCATTGATAGTTATGGAACAATAGATGAATTAAATTCTTGGTTAGGACTCATTAGAAATCAAGATATTAACAAAACATATCAAAATCAACTTATACAAATACAAGAACATTTATTTGTGGTAGGAGCAATTTTAGCGACCGACCCAGAAAAAGAAACGCTTAAAAATGGCGAACAACGCCTAAAAATAACTAAGGTAGGTGTCGAAGAAATTCAATTTTTAGAAAATGCTATAGATGAAATGGATAATCAATTACCCCAAATGACACATTTTATTCTACCTGGCGGACACACAACAGTGTCATACTGTCATATAGCTCGTACAGTATGCAGAAGAGCAGAACGCCTGGCTACTTTATTATTTGAAAGTGAAGCATTCGATGTTTCAGTACTTTCATTTATAAATAGGCTTTCGGACTACCTTTTTGTATTGGCACGAAAGTTGTCATATGATTTACAAGGGAATGAAATAAAATGGATTCCTAAAAAAAAGGACTAATAAATCTGTAATTTATTCGTTATCAATTAATAATCACAAAAATAAATTGAGATTTATGATTAATTTCTTGGCTATCTCAATTTTAAAATTACTTTTGCAAAAAATTAAAATCAAACAATTACTATGTAT
>TARA_R110002051_G_scaffold70772_1_pt1 | contig 101817 bp, 98 predicted proteins | sample TARA_R110002051 | Tara Oceans TARA_R110002051 (sample SAMEA4397023) | marine metagenome | biome: Polar Biome; feature: [MES] marine water layer (ENVO:01000295) within the mesopelagic zone...; material: water (ENVO:00002006), including particulate matter (ENVO:01000060) such...
GATTAAACCATATTACAAATGGCATCCTAATAAAAATAGGACTGCAAAACTAAATAATTATTTTCTTACCATCACTAAAAATATTAAGATTTATGCACTTGCAACCAAATTTAATTTTTAAATTTGCACTCCTTAAAAACAAGGGCTTCAATAAATTATAGAAGCAACTGTTTGAGAAACAATAAGAAAAACATGCCATACCAAGTTCCGCAACCGAAAATATTTGCTTGTACACAAAGTAAAATCTTAGGCGAAAAAATCGCTAAGGCTTACGGAATGGAATTGGGTAATGTAATTTTTTCGCGGTATAGCGATGGTGAATTTCAACCATCTTTTGAAGAATCTATTCGAGGAACGCGAATATTTATTATTGGTTCTACACACCCTGGCCCAGAAAATTTAATGGAAATGTTATTGATGATTGATGCTGCCAAAAGAGCATCTGCACGACATATAACTGCTGTTATGCCTTATTTTGGGTGGGCAAGACAAGATAGAAAAGACAAACCTAGAGTGCCTATAGCGGCAAAATTGGTTGCTAAAATGCTGGAAACAGCAGGTGCTACTAGAATTATTACCATGGATTTGCATGCGGATCAAATACAAGGATTTTTCGAAAAACCTGTAGATCATTTATTTGCATCAACCTTGTTTTTACCATACCTAAAAAGTCTTGGATTAAAAGACCTTACGATAGCTTCTCCAGATATGGGAGGTTCTAAAAGAGCTTATGCATATTCTAAGGCTTTGGATTGTGATGTTGTAGTTTGTTATAAGCAAAGAGCTAAAGCCAATGTTATTTCGCATATGGAACTTATTGGTGATGTACAAGGAAAAAACGTAGTGCTAGTTGACGACATGGTTGACACAGCAGGCACATTAACAAAAGCGGCCGATTTAATGATGGAGCGTGGCGCTATTAGTGTAAGAGCTATAACAACACACGGTTTATTATCGGGTAATGCATACGAGAAAATTGAAAATTCTAAACTAACGGAATTGATAATTACAGATTCAATTCCTATTGAAGTTAAGAGCGATAAAGTAAGAGTATTAAGTTGTGCCAATTTATTTGCCGATGTAATGGACAAGGTGCATAACAACAATTCTATTTCTTCTAAATTCTTAATGTAGTTTCGACTGCGTTTAGCTACCGTTTTATAATGGTAGCAATTTAGATAGATAAAATAGCGTTGAAAATGCCTAACAGTAGGTACAGTTAAATAGAGTATTAATTTTTAATATATATAATGAAGTCAATTACAATTAAAGGATCACAAAGAGAAAGCGTGGGCAAAAAGGCAACTAAAGCCCTACGTAATGCTGGAAAGGTTCCTTGCGTAGTATACGGAGGGGATAAACCATTACATTTTTCAGCAGATGAACTATCGTTCAGAGACTTGGTTTACACTCCAAATGCACATACTGTTGCAATTGAATTGGATGGCGGAACTAAAGTTAATGCGGTTATGCAAGATATTCAGTTTCACCCTGTAACTGATGCTATCATTCACATTGATTTTTATCAATTATTTGATAACAAAGTTATTACTATGGACATTCCGGTAAGATTAGAAGGAAACTCACCTGGTGTTCGTAACGGTGGACGTTTACTATTTAGAAAACGCAAACTTACTATTAAAGCATTACCAAGTAAACTGCCAGATTTCTTTGATATCGATATTTCTAAATTAAAAATCGGTCAAAACATTTCTGTAGGTACATTGTTAAGCGATGATTTCACTATTCTACACCCAAACACTACTGTTGTTGTTCAAGTTAAGACTGCACGTACTGCAGTTGCCATTGATGACGAAGATGAAGAAGGAGAAGAAGGTGCTGAAGGCGCTGAAGATTCTTCAGAAGATTCTGCACAAGAATAAACTGTACAGTTTAAGATTATCTATTAAGCATCCTGGTACTTGTATCAGGATGCTTTTGTATTTTTACAACCTTAATCGCAAAAGAAAATGTTCACTTTTTTAAACCACTTTTTTAAAAAAAAGAACACAATCATTGAAGAGAAAAATCCCATGAAAAAATTTTTAATTGTTGGTCTTGGTAATATTGGCGAGGAATATGCAGAAACACGTCATAATATTGGATTTAAAATTTTAGATGAAGTGGCAAAAGCAAATGATTTTACATTTGAAACGGCTAAACTTGGGGATATAGGCTCATTTAAAATAAAAGGTAGAACAATTATATGTCTTAAACCATCTACTTATATGAATAGGAGTGGTAAAGCATTAAAATATTGGATGGACAAAGAGAATATACCTCAAAGCAATATTCTTGTAATTACAGATGATATTAATTTACCCTTTGGCACCATACGTATAAAAACCAAAGGCAGTAATGGTGGACATAATGGATTAAAAGATATTGAGCTGTTTTTACAAACCATTTTATATAATAGATATAGATTTGGTGTAGGGGCGGATTTTGGCAAAGGAAGGCAAGTAGAATACGTTTTAGGTAAGTGGAGCGATGAGGAAAACGATCTGTTGCCAGAACGTTTAAAAAAATCTACAGAAATTATAAATTCATTCGCATTGGCAGGCATTGCAAGAACAATGAATCAGTTCAATAATTCTTAAAGTACTTTAAAATTATAAATTCCGGTGTTCGATTTATTCCCTTCTGAATCTATAACAACAACACTCCAGTAATAGACCGTATCTGCTGTTACCGAAACTTTCATACTTGTAATGGTCGGTTGTAAAGTTCTAGCTAAATCTGCAGGCGGTGTTTCTACAGAAAAATATACTTCGTAACTTACAATATCATCATCTAAATCTGAAGCCGACCACGAAAGTGTAACCTCATTATTTAAATCTTTAAATACGTTATCTGATGATTCCGGACTTATAATTGTTGCAGGAAATGGCGCGAAAGTTGTTCTTGAACCTGAATTATAAAAACTCCAAACCTCACTAGACACTGTTTGTTCTACTTGACTATTTTTTGAGCGTACAATCCAAGAAAACTGTTCGCCTTTTGCCAATGGTAACTTTGCAGTTGTATTTGTTGTTGTAATGGTTTGCGTGGTACCTGTAGTGCTATTTGTCACCCTTAACTCGTACGATTCAGTATGATCTGCAGCAGACCATTGAAACTCAACTTGACTACTTTCTTGACCCAAACTTTGTCCTGTGGTACATTCAGAGTTTTTTTCCGGAAAAATAAGTAGCACTGCCTCAGGAGGACTAGGCGTACTTTTCTTCTTACACCCAGAAAAAGATATAACTAAACAAACACTAAATAGTATAAAGCGCATCATTCTTTAACAACTTTTGAAGTTCCTTTTATTTTTACACCTTCATATTTTAGGTAATAAATACCATTTGATAATGAGCTTAAATCTATTTCTACAACACCGTCTTGTGACAGTACCGTATTATCAAAAATCCATCGTCCATCAACACTAAATACCCTTACCAATACTTCTTCTTGATTGCTTCCTAAATATACTTTAACTATATCCTTAACAGGATTTGGAAAAACTATTGGCTTCTCAAAAAAGTTAAACTGCTCTTCATAAATTCCTTGACACGGAATATCAGTGAAAACTTTTAAGGTATTAAATCCTTTTTCTAAATCTAACACAATACTAGATTTATTTGTCTGTAGTGAAATTCCGTTCAGTTCAATTGTGTAAAACAATGAGCCTTCCATTTCAAGAGTAATTTGCGAACCATCCAGTGCTATTTTAGAAGAAACGTTCAATGGTGCCGGTTCTGTAATTTGGACTTCTAGACAATATTCCTCATATGATATAGATCCGTCCGTTCCATTAACACATAGCGAATATGTTCCTGAACTTAAATTTTCCAAGTTAAAAGAATTTGAAAAATTCTGGGTTAAATTAAGTCCATTGCCTGTAAAAGTTACAACATAATCAAGAGCCATTTTTGGTATAATAGTCAAAGCACCATCGTTATTACCCCTACATGTTTCACTTTCTAGACTTACTAAAAAGTTCTCTTCGGGAAAACGGTAAACCGGGCAACCAGAGGCGTCCACCTCAAGGCCTTCTATAGTCCCAAGACAAAGGTCATCGCCATCATCAAATACCCCATCATTATCATCGTCTGGTCTAAAATCTCCCTCCACACATATTTCAAGAGAAAAAGCATTTAAACGCCCGCCATCGGAAGGCGCGTTATCACGAATTTCCAAGATCCATTCGCCAAGTATAGATTCTCCATTAAAAGCGCTTAAACTTCCCAATGGTTTTACAGAACCGCTTATGCCTGGATTACTGAAACAATTAAAGGAAGGGCTATCATCATCAAAAGTGGCCATAATATTTTGAGCCTCCCCACAAGAACCAGAAACCAATGTTACCGTTGTACCTGCCGGTGATGTTAAACTAATTACTAAATCTGCTAAAAAGGTATGTTCTAAGTCTAGAACAACATTTAAATCTGCTACTGATAGGTTTTCGTAAAATACAATCTTAGAACTAATTACAGGCGTGCCACTACTGGATATTGCTATAGGTAATGCCGTTGCTTCTTTTACGGCGCAATTAAACTGAATAGTAGAAAAACTAAAAGCCGTACCAAAAACTCCTTCACCGCAATCGTTCTTTGGTTTTACACGCCAAAAATATTGGCTATTATTCTCTAGCAAGGATGGCGCATAAAAATCTGTACTTACCGTAGCAGTTTCTATGATAGTGGTAAAGCTAGTATCTGTTGCAATTTCAATATCATAAAATGTATTTCCTATTGCGTTTACCCATTGTAATAGAACATCTTTAGAAACATTTTCCATTCCATTATTTGGAGCGGTTAATTCAACCAATTCAAAATTAGTGTCGTACACCCTTAATTGCAGCGTTACTTCTTTAGAAACAGTTGCAGAAGAAGCTACAATTTTAATAGGATATGTACCTACTGCAAGATTAGAAATACCCCCAAAATCAACAGTTACATCAGTATTGGTCGTATTAGCTGTTAAAGGCAAAAAGTTGGCTGTTAACCCTATTGGTAGGTCTACAGCACTAAAAGTACTTTCCTCACTAAATCCTATACTAGTTTCATAAGTAAAAGGAATTGTGATATCATTAGGCTTACAAACATCGAAAACAACCTGATTAAAGTTTAATACAATATCGGAAGGGGTTATTATAAAATTAGAGCTGTTAACGGCAAAGAAGACATTCGTATCGGCCTTTATCATTATGCGCCCCGAATCGGTTTCTATATTCGGAATAACTAGACTTTGGCTTCCATCATTTGGCGTGTTTTCCACTAATACCGTTGAAAAAGTAAGTCCACCATCTGTAGATAAGTAAATTGAAACTGTTTCAGCATTAATTGGCGCAGCATCAGTATTAGCAACATCCCACGTAATATTTTGTACCGAACCGGCTTCAAAAGACTTTTCAGAACTTTGAGAAGTAACCACAAATGGTCCGGCATTATTAATTACCGAAATCTTTAATTCATCTGAAATTGACTGACCGCCATTCAATGCATTATCACGTACGGTTAAAGAAAAGTTTAATTCACGACCAATGCTTGAAAGAGTTTCCCAAGCTTCATCTATACTCGGGGCGGACTGCACTAATTGTCCACTTAAAATACGATTAAGTTTTGGGAAAAACCGTTGCGGAGAAAGACTAGGAGGTAATGACCTAAAATTAGCCCCTGCCGGATTATTAGGCCCAAAAGTGGATTGTGTAACAATACCATTATCTATCTGTTCCCAAGAATAGCTAAGAATATCAGCTGTGTCCACGTCATTAGCCTCGCCAACCAATACAAAAGGAGTTTCCTTAGGAATGCTATAATTGGATAACGAAAGTAATGTAGGTGGGGAATTAGTCAACGCCAAAGTTTGCCCGCAAGAAATGGTTTGAAGATAGTTTCTAATTTGAGTAACACTCACATAATGAAAATAATCATCACTATTTGTAGCCACATTATTGTTACCTGTAATACCGGCATAGCCCATTATAGTAGTACCACTTGCAGGTTCTACTTGAACAGTTGTACCCTCTGAAATATGAGAAAATGAGTGATTGGCTCCAAATTGATGCCCCATTTCATGTGCTACCAAATCTATATCGAAAGCATCGCCCACAGGTGAAGACAAGGTGGTATATCCACTACCCTTTCTATTGTCTTGACATACTGCACCTATAAATCCTGAGTTACCATCCAGCGTATTATCTTTTTGATTAAAAAGATGGCCTATGTCATAATTAGCTTCACCGATAATATTTGTAAGTGTATTTTGAACCTGTGCGCTTAGATTACCCGTGTAAGGATCTGTTTCTGGATCTGTAAAAATTACCAAATCAGTATTGTCTATTAATTCTAGGGTAATAGCTAGATCACGTTCAAAAACTGCATTTATTCTTGTTAAACTTGCATTTATTGCTGCTAGTGCATCTATTATTGTGCCTCCATGAAATTGCGTATACTCGCCAGATGCAGAAATGGCAACTCTAAATGTACGTAGCGTTTGGTCATCTACTAACTTTGCCGTTGTATTTTGAGTATGTTCTAGCACATTTGGCATTGTTCGGCAAACAAAATCAATATCGCTTTTTTCCTGTTCCGTTCTCCTGTATAAAACATAAGTGTCATTAACCGATTTTTGCATAAACAAGGCCCCATTTTCCCCGGGGACAGTGATCATACTTTGCACGCCTTTAGTTGAAACACTAAAACGAACTTGCTGTGTAGGATCGTGTACAGCAATACCTTTGTAAGACTTTATAGTTGGATATTTTTCGGCAAGTTTTGCAGAAAACACACTTGCTTCCTGTACCCGAAATGCAATGAAAACTCCCTCTTCATTTGGAAAATAAACTACATTAGAATTGTTATTTTTAGAAAGGGCATTTATAAAAAGTTCTTGGTTTAAAATAAATGCTTTTCCCTTATCTACTTGCAGTTGTTGCTTAGAAAATTGTTTAACACTTCCGTTTATTTCCGTATTTTTCCAATATGTAGATTGTGCTACCCCGTAAAAGGAAAGAAATAATATGGTAAATGAAAAAACTAGGCGTAATTTTGCAATCATTAAGGGGCTTTTATCACAAATCAAATATAAGTCTTTTTATTTTCTATCATAAGTGATTACAGTCCGCAACATTTCTAAATATAAAGAAGAATATCCTACGGTCATTACCATAGGCACCTTTGATGGCGTGCATATAGGTCACCTAAAAATACTGAACAAAATCATAAACCATGCCAAGAGTACCGAATTAAGATCTTCGGTTCTAACGTTTTTTCCGCATCCGAGAATGGTTTTACAGAAAGATGCCAACATTAAGTTATTAAATACAATTGAAGAAAAAATTAACATTCTAGAACGTCTAGGACTCGACATTTTAATAATACACCCATTTACTAAGGATTTTTCTAGGCTTACAGCTACAGAATTTGTTAGAGATATTCTTGTAAACACTTTTAATATTAAAAAAGTAATAATAGGCTATGATCACAGATTTGGTCGTAACAGAAATGCTAACATAACCGATTTAAGGGCTTTTGGAAATACGTTTGATTTTACGGTAGATGAAATACCAGCCCAGGAAATTGACGATGTATCCGTCAGTTCCACAAAAATTAGAAAAGCCTTAGAAGACGGTGATATCGAAACAGCCAACAGCTACTTAGGCTATGAATATATGCTTACCGGTACAATTATTAAAGGTAAGGGCATTGGAAGACAGTTAGGTTACCCAACAGCAAACCTTTCTATCGCTGAAGACTACAAACTAATTCCAAAAAATGGTGCGTACGTTGTAAACAGTATGTTGAACGGTAAAATTGTTTACGGTATGATGAACATAGGATATAACCCAACCGTAAATGGCACAGAAAAATCTATTGAAATAAATTTTTTCGATTTTAATGCAGATTTGTACGATTTAAAAATTCAAATAAATATTTTGGCTCGTTTACGAGATGAACATAAATTTGAATCTATTGATGCGCTTAAAGCACAATTAGCAAAAGACAAAGAAAAATCTCTACACTATATTAATAGATAAATATGCTCAACAGGTTATTATTTCAACGCATAGATAATAGCCCCTTAATTGTTTTTCGTATACTTTTTGGCATTCTTGTTTCTCTAGAATGTTTTGGTGCTATTGCAACCGGGTGGGTAAAGCGAAATTTGATCACACCTAAATATTCTTTCCCTTTCATAGATTTTGAATTTCTACAACCATTACCTGGTAACGGCATGTATTTGTATTTTACCTTAATGGGGTTGCTTGGCCTTTTCATTGCCGTGGGGTTCAAATACAAAGCAAGTATCATCTCATTCACAGTTTTATGGACGGCTACGTATTTAATGCAAAAAACAGCCTACAACAACCATTACTACTTACTCATTTTAATATCACTGCTAATGTGCTTTTTTCCTGCCGAAAAAAGTAGATCATTTGATGTAAAAATGAATCCGAAGTTAGAAAGTACTTCCATGTACGCCTATATAAAATGGATAGTTGTTCTACAATTATTTATAGTTTACGTATACGCATCTATAGCCAAAATGTATGGAGATTGGTTAGATTTTAGTACAATAGCCGTTTTAATGTATTCTAAAGAGAATTATTGGCTTGTAGGCAGTATATTACAAGAGCCTTGGGTACATACAATTATTGGATCCGTTGGTATTTTATTTGATTTGCTCATTATACCTGCATTACTATGGAAACCAACCAGGAAAGCGGCATTCTTTCTATCCTTATTCTTTCATTTATTTAATTCTATCATATTTCAGATTGGTATTTTCCCCTATTTATCAATTGCCTTTAGTGTTTTCTTTTTTGACCCTGAGACAATTAGAAAAATATTTTTCAAAATAAAACCAGCATTTGCATCAACCTATACAGCCTTACCCAACCATAAAAATATATTAATTATAGGTGCAGCTATCTATATTATAATTCAATTAGTATTACCTCTAAGACACCACGCCATTGAAGATAATATTCTATGGACTGAAGAAGGGCATAGAATGAGCTGGCGTATGATGCTACGGAGCAGACACGGAAAAGGCACCTTTAAAGTAGTGGATAAGGACACTAAGGAAGAAATTATCATTAAACCTAAAGATTATCTGTCTAGCGGCCAAATACGTAAAATATTTGCCTACCCAGATTTTGCATGGCAGTTTGCCCAGTACTTAAAAAAAGAGTTCAAAAAAAATAATAGAAACGTATCAGTTTACCTAGAAAATTCAAAGATTAGTATAAACCGCAGACCTTATGTAGCCTTTATAGATTCTAAAACTGATTTAGCGGCAGAGAAATGGTATCGATTAAAACATCATAGCTGGATTCAACCATCCAACTTCGAAAACTCTAAAAATTAATTTAATATAGGTTTAGCATTTAAAAGTTACTCTTATAAATATAAGATTAATGTAAATTTGCAATCAAATACTATTCTATAATGTTACAAATACAGACCATTCGGGACAATAAAGAAGCTACTATTCTAGCTTTAGCCAAAAGAAATATTGATGCCCAACCTCTTTTAGATAATGTGCTTCATTTAGATGAAAATAGACGTACAACACAAACACGTTTAGATAACATTTTAGCAGAATCTAATAGACTTTCCAAAGAAATAGGTGTATTGTACAAAACAGGAAAAGTTCAAGAAGCGAATCTTCTTAAAGAGCAAACAGTAACCTTAAAAGAAGAATCTAAACAATTAAGTGAAGAGCTAACGGACACTGAAGAAAAGCTACAAGGATTATTATATCAGATTCCGAATGCACCCCATGCTTCTGTAAAAAAAGGGTCTTCAGAAGAAGATAATGAAGAAATCTTTAAAGAAGGTGAAATCCCCTCTTTAGATGCCGCCGCCCAACCTCATTGGGAGTTAGCTAAAAAATACGATATCATTGATTTTGAATTAGGAGTAAAAATCGCAGGAGCAGGTTTCCCTGTATACAAAGGAAAAGGAGCTCGTTTACAGCGTGCTTTAATTGCTTACTTTTTAGATAAAAATACGGAAGCTGGCTACACAGAAATTCAAGTTCCCCATTTGGTAAATGAACTGTCTGGATATGGAACTGGGCAATTACCGGACAAAGAAGGTCAAATGTATCATGTAACCGCAGATGACCTGTACTTAATTCCTACTGCAGAGGTTCCGGTAACGAACATTTTTAGAGATGTAATTGTAAACGAAAGTGAATTTCCAATTACCTACACTGGCTACACCCCTTGTTTTAGACGAGAAGCAGGCAGCTATGGCGCTCATGTACGTGGTTTAAACCGTTTACACCAATTCGATAAAGTTGAAATTGTACGTGTTGAACATCCTTCAAAATCCTACGAGGCTTTAGACGGAATGGTAGAACATGTAAAAAATATTCTAAGAGAATTAAAATTACCTTACAGAATTCTAAGACTTTGTGGGGGTGACTTAGGTTTTACCGCTGCCCTTACTTTTGACTTTGAAGTGTTTTCTACTGCACAAGACCGATGGTTAGAAATAAGTTCTGTTTCAAATTTTGAAACCTACCAAGCTAATAGATTAAAGTTGCGTTATAAAGACGAGAACGGAAAAAACCAATTAGCACACACCTTAAACGGAAGTTCTTTAGCATTACCTCGCGTATTAGCTGGGATTTTGGAAAACTACCAAACTCCAGAAGGTATTAAAATACCTGAGGTCTTGGTACCTTATTGTGGTTTTGATATGATAAATTAACCAGCATACATTTTTATTCCTATACAATATCAATAGTTTTAAGTAACAAAAACAAGTAATTAAGGAGCCATGTAAAGTATATTTTACATGGCTCTTTTATTTTAAGGAATTACCTAAATTTAAAGTCCAAATATAGATACATCATTTATTTGCTAAAGTAGATAAGGCTAAACATGATTGCATATGGAATATAAAATAGCAGCACAATCATCTTCAAAAACAAGTGCATCGATAGAAATAAAAAAAAGGAACATTGGTTTTGGCATTACGCCAGAAACAGCCGATACCCTACCTAACCCAGCTGAACTGTTTTTAGGTTCCTTTTCTTCGTGTATTCTAAAAAATGTTGAGCGTTTTTCAATTATCATGAATTTTGAATATTCCAAAGCTAAAATTTCAGTTACTGCAACAAGACTGGAGAAACCACCAAGAATGGACCAAATTAAGTATGTTTTAAAAATCTATAGCCAAGATGATAGTTTAAATATAGACTTACTTAAAAAGAACATTGAAAAATTTGGAACCATTTATAATACGGCTAAACTATCTTGTACAATACAAGGGGAAATTCAAAAAATATAGTAAACCTAACTTCCTTGTTTATACAATTACATGCCTTTTGGGAATTGACAAAATTAAAAGAGATATAAACAAGAAGAAGTGAGCTTAAGACATACTGGTTTTAAAAAAGTAAAATAAAAATCGCCCTTACCCTCAAAGAAAATTAGTGAATACATTTTAATCGTATACGCCATCATTTTCCCCAAAATAAAAAAACCTATTTTTCAATGAATCGCTTTAAAGAAATTAATAGTTCATTGGGTACTTAACACCATCTTAAGGCATTCTACGTATCTTTGAATATGCGACTATTATTTTTCTTTATTTCATATATATCGTTAGCTACTATTGGTTGGGCTCAAGATGATTTCTTGGCAAAGCAATATTTTGCTGATGGGGATTTTAAAAAAGCGGTTGTATTTTATGAAAAACTAGTAGAAAAAAACCCAAGACGAACTGAATACGCTCAAGACTTAGTTGCCTGTTACCAACAACTAAAAAGGTACGATGACGCCCGTGAGTTTTTAAATGAACGTTTAAAAGATAGAAACCCTTATCCTACCTTGTTAATAGATTTAGGTTATAATTACGCCCTTCAGGAGCAGCCAGAAATGGCTAAAACCAAATACGAAAAAGCTTTAGAAATTATACCCCAAAATCCAAATTATGGTTATGCCATTGGTCTTCAATTTCAAAAATACAGCTTATTAGATTTAGCTGTAAAATCGTTTGAAAGCGCCATGCAATTAAACCCTGCTTTAGATTTTAATTTTCAATTGGCAAGAATTTATGGCGAACAAGGTAATGTGGAGGCCATGTATAATGCATATCTAAATTTGGTTATTGATGGTAAGACATCAAAATCAAACATTCTAAGAAATATAGATGAATTTGTTTCTGAAAACGCCGAGGATAAAAACAACCTCCTGCTAAAAAAGGTACTTTTAGAACGCGCACAAAATAACCCAGATATTCTTTGGAACGAACTACTTAGTTGGCTCTTTGTTAAACAAAACCAGTTTAGCAGTGCTTTTAGGCAAGAAAAGGCCATTTTAAAACGAATTAATGGTAGTTCTACATTACGTTTAGAAAATTTAGCCGCTAATGCCTTTGAAGTAGAATCCTACGAAGACGCAAAAGAAATTTATGTTTATATTATTGACAATACAAACAATGAGGGCACCAAATTAAATGCCGAATTAAATCTTATAGATATAAATCTTATTTCCGCATCGCAAAGTCAATTAGCAACTATTCAAAAAAAATATGATGAGCTAATAGACCAATATGGTTACAAGGCCCAAACATTACAGCTTCAAGTAGCCTATGCTAATTTTTTAACGTTTAAGAAAAACGAACCTCAGCCTGCAGAAAAGCTATTAAAGAACAGTTTAGAACTACCATTGAGTGACCGCGGAAATGCTTATTTAAAATTGGCCTTAGGTGACATTTTGGTCTATGATAAAAAGTTTAATGAAGCACTTATCTATTTCTCGCAAATACAACAGAAATTAAAAAATGATGTTTTAGGGCAAGATGCGCGTTTTAAAGTAGCGCAAACCAGTTTTTATAAAGGAGATTTTGATTGGGCGCTTACGCAGTTAAAAGTGCTTAGAAGTTCAACGTCCCAATTAATTGCAAATGATGCTATGCAATTAAGTCTATTAATTTCAGATAATTCATTAGAAGATTCAACGCAAACGGCCTTAAAGAAATATGCACGCGCAGATTTTTTAGCCTATCAAAATAAAACCGAAGATGCTATTCTTGCATTAAATGATATACTTGAAAATCATAAAGGCGAAAAAATTGAGGATGAAGCCCTACTAAAGCAAGCTCAGTTATATGAATCTCAAAAAAAATATGAACAAGCACAACTAAACTATCAAAAAATCATCACCTTTTACGGTAATGGAATTTTGGCAGATGACGCTTATTACGCTTTAGGTGAACTTTATAGAAAAATCTTTAATGACTCTGTAAAAGCCAAAGAACAATACGAAAAAATAATTTACAATTACCAAGACAGTTACTTTTTCCCACAAGCAAGAAAAAACTTCAGAATTTTAAGAGGAGATTCTATCAACTAAAAACACCATTAAGATATTTAGTTTAAAGAAACTGTTGAATTAACTTTGCATCAGATATTTAGACTATTACAAAACTTGAACAAAACACATGTATATTTATAACGTTACCACCAATATCGAAGAAGCTAGCCATGATAGCTGGATAAAATGGATGAAAGAAATTCATATCCCAGAAGTATTATCTACGGGTAAATTTTTAAGCGCTAAGTTCACTAAAGTATTAGTAGAAGAAGATATGGGTGGTTTTACCTATTCAGTTCAATACACTGCACAAGACAAAGCAACTTTAGACCGTTATTATCAAGAAAATGCCTCGAAACTAAGAGAAAGCGCACAACAACTTTTTGCAGGTAAACTGGTTTCATTTAGAACCGAGTTAGAAGTTATAGACGAATTTTTTGTTCAAAGAGCAACTGCTACACATTATTTATTCACTTATGGAACTTTACAAGAAAAGGAAGTTCAACTTGGCGTTTTCTCAAGGCTATTAAATGGGACGGAAGATGAGCTACCGCAATATGTCATAGCTGACACTAAAGTAGCTAACCTTTACCCTACTTTGCAACATACTGGCAAAGAAGAAAATCGAATAAAAGGCCAGGTTTACACATTATCACATCAAGAATTGCAAAAGGCTGATATTTATGAAGGCGAAGCTTATGAAAGAATTCAAATTAAATTAACATCGGGCAAAAATGCATGGGCTTATATTGCCAAGTAAGCTGAGTTTAACGTACTATTATGGGAACAAAAAAGAAGAAGAGGAAAAACGAGAAGTATGCTGCTAAAAAGCAGCATGATAAAGGTCCCGTAAAAGCAAAAAAACACTTAGGTCAGCATTTTCTTAAAGATGAAGATATTGCTAAACAAATTGCCGATACCCTTTTACAAAAAGAATACAAGAACGTTATTGAAATTGGGCCAGGAACAGGAGTTTTAACCAAATACTTATTGCTTAGGAATAGTAATTTAGTAGCAATGGATTTAGATACTGAATCTATCACCTACTTAAATGAAAATTTTCCTTTAGAACACCCAAAAGCATTCCAGGGTAAAGGCACTTTTAAGGTAATTGAGGCCGATTTTCTCAATTTTGATATTCAAACTTTATTTGGAGAAGAACAGTTTGGCATTACAGGAAACTTCCCTTATAATATATCTACCCAAATTGTTTTTAAAATGTTAGAATTAAGGGACCAAGTCCCTGAGTTTTCTGGCATGTTCCAAAAAGAAGTAGCAGAACGTATTTGCTCTAAAGAAGGAAGTAAAGCATATGGTATTTTATCTGTTTTAGCACAAGCTTTCTATGATGCTGAGTATCTTTTTACAGTACAACCAGATGTTTTTGACCCACCGCCAAAAGTACAATCGGGTGTATTAAGACTTATACGTAAATCAAATTTTCAACTCCCTTGTGACGAGCAATTATTTAGAAGAGTTGTAAAAACCGCCTTTAATCAGCGTAGAAAAACTTTACGCAATAGTTTAAAAACATTCACCTTATCAGATAATCTCAAAGAAGATATTATATTTGACCTGAGACCAGAACAACTGGCTGTAGAAGATTTTATAGCATTGACGAAGAAAATAGAAGATGACACCCTTTAAACTTACTGAAGAACTAGTTGCCGATATAGAACAACTCATTGAAAACAAAAATGATGTTGAACTTAATGCTATACTAGAAGAAGTACATTATGCGGATATTGCAGAAATCATTAATGAACTAACTGATGATGAAGCTACCTATTTAATAAAACTCCTAGATAGCGACAAAACTTCTGATATTCTTACGGAGTTAGATGAAGATATTCGTGAAGCTATTTTAGGCAATCTATCTTCTCAAGAAATTGCTAGCGAATTAGAAGAGCTAGACACTGATGATGCAGCAGATATTATAAATGAATTACCCAAAGAGCAAGTACAGGATGTAATCTCAAAAATTGAGGATCGCGAACATGCTAAGGATATTGTAGATCTTTTACGATACGACGAAAATTCTGCCGGTGGTCTAATGGCCAAAGAGCTTGTAAAGGTTAACGAAAATTGGAATGTATTAACTTGTGTAAAAGAAATGCGTGCCCAAGCGGAAAATGTAACCCGTGTACATTCTATTTACGTTGTAGATGATGAAGACAAGCTAAAAGGACGTTTATCATTAAAAGATTTGTTAACCACATCAACAAAAACACATATAAAAGATGTTTTCATATCTAATGTTGATTATGTAAATGTCAATGAGGACCCAGAAGAAGTTGCAAGAATCATGACTAAATATGATTTAGAAGCTATTCCTGTTGTAGACGAAATTGGAAGGTTAGTGGGGCGTATTACCATAGATGATATCGTAGATGTTATTAAAGAAGAAGCCGAACGAGATTACCAAATGGCGGCAGGTATTTCTAGAGATGTAGAAGCAGATGATAGTATTTGGGAACTTACAAAAGCCCGTTTACCATGGTTAATAATTGGTATGTTTGGTGGTATTGGAGCTGCAAGTATTATCAGCAGTTTTCAAGAAGTAATGAGCACTTTTCCAATACTTTTAATTTTTGTACCCTTAATACAAGCAACTGCAGGTAATGTAGGCGTACAATCATCAGCCATTATGGTTCAAGGTATTGCCAACAATACCGTAAAAGGAGAAATTTTAAATAGGTTATTAAAAGAATTTACCTTGGCATTAATTAATGGAGTTGCCATTGCGGCTATAGTTTTGGTTATAAGCCATTTTTTCTTTCACACTAGTTATTTAATTTCAATTACCCTTTGTGTAGCCCTAATTGCAGTTATTATTATTGCTGCATTGATAGGTACTTTTATCCCTGTTTTTTTAGATAAAAGAGGTGTTGACCCAGCAGTTGCTACTGGTCCATTTATTACAACCGGTAATGACATTTTTGGTATTCTAATATACTTTTCTATCGCTAAGGTTATTTTAGGAATTTAAAACAAGTCATCTTCTTTTTAGAATACTGCTTCTTTCGTATATTACTGTATTCAACCATGAATACTCCGTAGTTATTTGCACGAATTAACCAGTACTAATGAAAAGCGTTAACCTAAAAAAAAAATATGATTTAGTAGAGGGACATTGGCATCCACACCTAATTGGAATTGTTGATGATATGCAAGTATTATTGGCTAAATTAAAAGGTGAATTTGTATGGCATTCACATGAAAATGAAGATGAGTTATTTCATATTATCAAAGGCAGCCTACACATGCAATTTAAAGATCGTATTGAAATTGTAAATGAAGGAGAAATAATCATTGTACCTAAAGGTGTTGAGCATTGTCCTATGACGAAAAACAATGAAGAAGTACACGTTTTACTATTTGAAAAAATAACCACAAACCATACCGGTAAAGTTGAAGATAAATTAACCCAAACAGTGTATCCAAAAATATGAAAATAAGTTATTGTATCTTATTAATTATATTAGGATTGATGGGTTCGCCTAATCTAATTTGTCAAGAAATCTCAAGTAAATCAGAAAAATCATTTTCAAAAATAAGAGTAAAGCCCAATAATGTATTAAATAGTAGCTTAATGAATAACTTTGGTAAGAAATACCACGCCAAAGTAAGTTTTCCAGATAGTAGAGAGAAAAAAAATTCATTAATTATAGCCTTACATTGGGCTGGAAATACAAATACCTACAAAGAATTTCATGATTGTTTAATTACAAAAGGATTCCAAGAGCTAAATGCAATTTTAATTTCTCCAGAATCAGAAGGACAGTTATGGAATACTAAAAACAACATAGACAAAATAAAGTCCATTGTAGATAATGCCGTGAAATTTTGGAATGTAGATTCAAAAAGAGTTGCGATAACTGGCTATAGCAATGGCGGTAATGGAAGTTGGTATTTTGCGGAACATTATCCAGAATTATTCACAGCAGCAATACCTATGGCAAGTTTATATTCATTAAATTCAAAAATTGAGATTCCGGTTTACGCTATTCACGGATTAAAAGATGAATTATTTCAAGTTAGCAAAACTGAAAAATACATTAACAAAAGTATAGAAAAAGGTAGTAACATTACCTTTATTATTAATGAGCAACTTTCACATTTTCAAGCTTGTGCATATACGCAAGATTTAAAAATTGCATCAAGGTGGCTTAAAAATATTTGGAAAATAAAATGAAGGTATTACATGTAGATATTAATCACCCGCTTATCATAGAACAGTTTTCAGAATTAGGTTATCTAAATGACGAAGATTATACGTCAACTAAGCAAGAAATTGAAAATAAAATTGACCAATACGATGGCCTAATTATTAGAAGCCGATTTACAATTGATGCCGATTTTTTAGATAAAGCAAAAAATTTGAAATTCATAGGTCGTTTAGGGGCTGGTTTAGAAAACATAGACACTAAATATGCCAAATCGTTAGGTGTTTTTTTAGCGGCCGCACCAGAGGGCAACCGTAATGCAGTTGGCGAGCACGCTCTTGGTATGTTATTATCTTTATTTAACAAATTAAATTCCGCAGACCAACAAGTAAGAAATGGCAAATGGGATCGTGAAGGCAACAGAGGAATAGAATTAGAAGGTAAAGTAGTAGGTATTATTGGTTATGGCAATATGGGTAAGGCTTTCGCAAAAAAACTAAAAGGCTTTGATATAGAAGAGGTAATCTGTTATGATATAAAAGGTGGCGTTGAAGATGAAAATGCACGACAGGTAGGTATTATGGAATTTCAAAAACGTGTTGATGTTGTAAGTTTACATGTACCACAAACCGAATTAACTACGGGTATGGTAGACACCGAGTTCCTTTCTAAGTTTCAAAATCCTATTTGGATTATAAATACCGCAAGAGGAAAATGTATAAAAACAACAGACTTAGTCCAAGCAATAAAATCTGGCAAAGTATTAGGAGCAGGTTTAGACGTGTTGGAGTATGAAAAAGCTTCTTTTGAAAACATGTTTACAGATGATAAAATGCCAGAAGCTTTTCAATATCTAATAGCATCAGAAAATGTGATATTATCGCCCCACGTAGCAGGTTGGACGGTTGAAAGCAAAATTAAATTAGCACAGACGGTGGTAAATAAAGTAAAGGCAAAATTTGTAGGATAATATGAACTATAACGCTAATTCAATTGAAGAGTATATAAATTTACTACCTCAAGAACGGCGAGTAGTAGTAGAAAAATTGCGTAGAACTATATTGCAAAATCTACCAAAGGGTTTTGAAGAGCAAATGAGCTATGGCATGTTGGGTTTTGTTGTTCCACATTCCATGTACCCAGCGGGCTACCATGTAAAACCAGAGCTACCTTTACCATTTATTAATTTAGCTTCTCAAAAGAATTTTATAGCACTTTATCATTCTGGAATTTATGCCAAGACGGAATTATTTGATTGGTTTGTTTCGCAATATTCTAATCATTGTACACGAAAATTAGACATGGGTAAAAGCTGTATAAGGTTTAAAAGTATGGATGATATTCCTTACGGACTTATTGCCGAACTCTGTACAAAAATGACCGTACAAGAATGGATAAGTTTATACGAGAAGAATATCAAAAAATAGATAGATATGAAAAATAGAGTAACGGGCCTTGGCGGTTTCTTTTTTAAAACAAAAGACCCAAACAAGGTGAAAGCATGGTACAATAAACATTTAGGTCTAGATACCGACCAATATGGTTGTACTTTTTGGTGGAAAGATAAAGAAGGTAATGATTGCTCTACCCAATGGAGCCCAATGAGTGAAGACACCACGTATTACGAACCTAGTAAATCTAGTTTTATGATGAATTTTAGGGTAGAAAATTTAGTTGAATTACTAAAAGCTTTAAAAGAAGAAGGTGTTACAATAGTGGGTGAAATTCAAGAGTTTGAATATGGTAAATTTGGCTGGATATTAGACCCAGACGGCAACAAAATTGAACTTTGGGAACCTATAGATAAAGCGTTTTTGTGATGTTAAAATAATTGCTACATTTAACCATATTAATAATCACCAAATAACAACTAAAATGTCGGACGAAAAAAAAGATTTAGGAGATAAAGCAGAAGATGCTTTTGACAAAGCAAAAGAATCTGCAAAAGATTTAGGCGATAAGGCAGAAGATGCCTTTGATAATGCCAAAGAAAAAACTGAAAAAGCTTTCGATAACGCAAAAGAATCTGCAAAAGAATTTTCAGAGGATGCAAAAGAATCTGCAAAAGAATTTAGTGATAGCGCTAAAAAAACAGCTAATGAATTTACAGCTGGAGCAAAAGAAGCTTTTAGTGGCGCAGGAGGAGAAAACAAGAAAATGTTAGCTGGAATTCTAGCTATTATTTTAGGTGCATTAGGAATTCATAAATTTATATTAGGATACCAAAAAGAAGGAATAATTATGCTAGCCGTAACATTGGTTATAGGATTTTTCACTTGTGGTATTGGCGCTTCAGCAATGGGCTTAGTAGGTTTAATTGAAGGAATCATCTATTTAACAAAATCAGATGAGGAGTTTTACAACACATACCAGGTTGGTAAAAAACCTTGGTTCTAAATATCCAAAGCCAGATAATTTTTATTTGGCTTTTTTTATTTCATCTATTATCGTAATATTGCAATATATAAATATGAAATGGGCGTAACTAAAACACAAATTTTTAATGTTGAGCAAAATGAGTTGGCAGTCATTTTTAAGGTGTTATCCAATCCTGCACGTATAGCCATATTACAATACATAAGTCAGCAAAACTCTTGTATATGTAATGATATCGTTGATGAAATAGGGTTGGCACAGCCTACTATATCTCAGCACTTAAAAGAACTAAAAAGTATTAATTTAATAAAAGGTGAAATAGAAGGAAAAAAAGTTTGCTACTGTATTAATCTTCCAAAATGGAACAAGATACAAGTATTGCTAAATTCTTTCTTTAATACCACAAAAAGCAATTGTTGTTAATTAAAATTCCTTAACATGAAAACAAATGAATTTTTATCCTTACTAAACGAAAACACCAATAAAAGCTTAATTTTCGAATATGCTCCTGGGCAGTTAATAGGCGCAAATTACCATATTACCGAAGTAAAAAATATTAGTATAGATTCTGTAGATTGTGGTTCTGGTACCGATTTCTGGAAAGAAACAATCATTCAATTATGGGAAAGTCCAAAAGAAATTGGCAAAAGAGATTATATGACTTCGCAAAAAGCATTGGATATCTTAAATAAAGTGGACCAAATAAAGCCAATGGAAAAAGGGGTAGAGGTAAAATTTGAATACAGCAATTCCGTATTTCACACCGCCCAACTATACGTGCTTTCCCATAAAACTACAGACCAACACCTTTTAATACGCTTAGGGGTTGAAAAAACAGATTGTAAAGCAAAAGAGACGTGCGGCGTACCAGAAATGGCTGAAACAGTTTCGGAGGCCGCTTGTGCGCCAGGCAGTGGCTGCTGTTAAATGATTAGAATATGAGCAATATAACAATAAGAACAATGTTAGCAACAGACTGGGAATCTGTTGCTAACATTTATAAAGAAGGCATTGAGACAGGAGTAGCAACTTTCGAAACCAATGTTCCAACTTTTAATTCATGGGACCAAGCCCATATGCAAACGTGTAGATTCGTCATAGAAGAAAATAATATTATTTTAGGCTGGGTTGCCCTCTCCCCTGTTTCTAGTAGATGTGTATATGGTGGTGTTGCCGAAATAAGTGTATATATCTCAAAAAAAAGCAGAGGAAAAGGCCTTGGAAAAATTTTATTACAGCATTTAATTGCTGCCAGTGAACAACAAGGAATTTGGACTCTACAATCTGGTGTTTTTCCAACTAATTTTGGCAGTATTAAAGTTCATGAAGCCGTTGGTTTCAGATTAATTGGCAAACGAGAACGTATTGGCAAATTAAATGGCCAGTGGATTGATAATGTCCTTTTTGAAAGAAGAAGTTCAGTAATTGGTATTGATTAATTTACTCCTCTTTATCAAGGTTTTGGGATTCTTGTAACCTTCTTTCTAGTTCTGCCTGAAATTCTTCCATTACAGGTTTTACAGTACTTTCTGGTAAATCGGCAATTTTAATATACATTAATCCGTCAACAGAGTTATTGAATAATGGATCTACATTAAAGGCGACTACTCTAGCGTTTTGTTTTATATATTTTTTAATCAATACTGGCAGTCGTAAATTACCTGGCTCCACCTCATCTATTAACCGGTCGAACTTATTTAAATCGGCCTGTGTTTCATCAAAAACAAATTCTTTATCAGCATCATTAAGTTTAACCTTAAATTCCTTTTTTGGTCTAATATATTGAGCCACATAAGGATCCCAATAATTAGATTTCATAAACTCAATCATTAACGATTTAGAGAAATTAGAAAATTGGTTACTTATACTTACACCACCAATGAGGTACTTATGCTCGGGAAACCTAAGTGTAGTATGTACAATACCTTTCCATAATAAAAACAAAGGCATTGGCTTCTGCTGATACTCTTTTGTGATATAGGCACGCCCCATTTCAATAGAGTGTTCCATCATATCATAAAGTTCTGGTTCTACTCTGAATAAATCTTGAACGTAAAAACCATTAATTCCATACTTCGGAAAAATCTCGGAGCCCAGTCCCATTCTATAAGCCCCTACAATACATTTAACCTCATCATCCCAAAGAAAAAGATGATGATAATAAGTGTCAAATTCGTCTAAGTCAATTGCCTTGTTAGTTCCTTCGCCAATAGCCCTAAATGTCACTTCTCGCTGACGTCCAATTTCCTTTAAAATAAAAGGCATGTCCTTTTCGGTAGCTAAAAACACCTCGTAATTTTTGCTTTGAAGTAAACGGCAATCTTTTTCTCTAAGCTTTTCAATTTCACCTTGCATTACTTCTTTACGAACCGCTGTTGCAATTTTTTTAGGTTGCTTGGGCAGTTTTAAAGATGTTGGTAATTGATCTATTAAACGTTCTTTCTCATATGCATTAGACAATATATATGTTTTACGGCGCAATAAATCGGTGTATTCTTCTAAACTTTCCTGTTCATTTTGAGTTGCAACGGAAATTGGCTGCCCAATTCTTACTTTAATAGGCCTATTTCTTTGGGTAGAAACTTGTGAGGGTATCATTGCCGTTCGTAAAGAATCGGCCAATTTAGCAATTCTATAAAATAAGGAACTATTCTTAGCATGAAAATATATGGGTACAACAGGTACATTCGCCTTTCTTATTAGCTTTAAAGCGGCCTCTTCCCAAGGTTTATCCACTATAAATTTACCTTCTTTGGAGGTTGACACTTCCCCAGCAGGAAAAATTCCTAATACATGACCATTTTGCAAGTGTTGTAAAGCATTTTTAAAACCTGCTATATTGCTCCTTGCATCCTTATGTTCTGAAAATGGGTTTACTGGCAAGATAAACGGCTCTAGCGGAACCATACGTTGCAAAAGAAAATTAGCCATTATCTTATAATCCGGACGTTGCTTAATCATCAATTTAAACAACAAAATACCATCAATTGCACCTAAAGGGTGATTACTAATAGTAACATAAGGGCCTTCTTTCGGTAATCTTCTGAAATCATCTTCTGGAATTTCAAAATCAATTTCATAATGCTCTAAAATAGCATCAGCATAGTTCTCACCATCTAAATGGGCAATAGTATCATAATACCTATTAATACTAGATAACCTAGTAACTTTCAATAACACCCAACCTACAAAAGTCCCAACTACTCCATATTTGGAGAGATTGATGGCTTTGGCAACTTCCTTGGCGGTAACTAACCCCATATATCATCCTCTAATTTAGATTGTAAATATAGGAAAAAGGCAGTAGTGACTTCCAATTTGTATGAACTGAAAGAAAAGGAATTTATTTTACGACAAGCTGTACAGTCTCCGTTCCTCGTTGTTCCAATAACAATTCCTTACCATTTTGCAATGTTTCTAATGATTTAGTATCAAAATGACGAATTGTATACAGAGATACATTTTCATGATAAGCCACTTTAAACTTACTTTTAAGTTGTTGAAGCATAGCATCTAAACCTCCAAATTTATTATCTATACAAACTGAAAAGCTAATTGCAGAGTTTTGAATAAGGTCAACCTTTATTTTGTGTTGGTGAAATAACTTAAAAAGCTCGCTTATACTATCTTCCACAATAAATGAAAAATCAAGGGAAGACAATTTTATTAAAACCTGATTTTTCTTAACGATAAAACAAGGTACTTTTGGTTCTATGCCAATACCTTTTCCTACAGTAGTTCCCTTATTAACAGGGTTCAAAAACGACTTTACATGTAACGGAATTTCTTTACGCTGTAAGGGTTGTAAAGTCTTTGGATGGATTACAGATGCTCCGTAAAACGCTAACTCAATTGCTTCTCTGTAAGATATGTTATTTAGTAATTGGGTTTCATTAAAATATCTAGGATCTGCATTTAAAACTCCAGGCACATCTTTCCAAATAGTTACAGACTCGGCATTTAAGCAATAAGCTAATATTGCAGCAGTATAATCTGACCCTTCTCTACCTAAAGTGGTTGTAAAGTTATTATCATCACTCCCTAAAAAACCTTGTGTAATGTTTAAAACCTTTTTATCAATCTTTGTCACATTCTCTTGAGTACGCTCCCAATTTACTGTGGTATCCCTATAACTACTATCTGTTTTAATATAGTTACGAACATCTAACCAATTGTTCTTAATCCCTATTTCTTTAAAATAGGCACTTATAATAGTTGTAGAAATTAACTCTCCATAACCAACAACTTGGTCATAAACAAAGTTGTAGTTAGGCGATTTATTCCAAACCAAAAATCCATTTATTTCATCAACTAGAACTTTAATTTCTTTATAGATGGCATGTTGCGAATTTGGAAATAGCTCAGACACAATACCTAAATGATAATCTACCATATCCGTTACTTTCGCTGGTATTTCCTTCTTATTATTAAAATATGCATTTATAATATCTTCCATGGCATTGGTTGTCTTACCCATGGCAGAAACAACCAATAAGGTATTTTCATACCCCACTTCTTTTAAAACCTTAACAACATTCTTAACCGCATCTGCATCTTTAACCGATGCTCCACCAAATTTAAAAACCCTCATATTTTTAGTATATGTATTTTTTAATGTTCTTCTTTTAATTACGCAATAGCGCTTAAATAATTTTTTATTCCCTGTTCATCTAATTGTACTACATCCCAATCTCGCATTACATGAGCACCTTTACTTTCATAAAAGCCAATTGCAGGTTCGTTCCAGTCAATTACTTCCCAGCTAATTCTTTTTACTTCTAACGCATTACCATATTTAACCACTTCATTTAGTAATGCAGTTCCTAAACCTGTACCGCGCATTTCTTTGGTAACTATCAAATCTTCTAAATGAATTACTGGTCCTTTCCAAGTAGAATAACGTGGGTATACAAGTGCCATCCCAACAATTTTAGATTCTTTTTCTGCAACGAAACAATGAAATAATTTTTGTTTACCAAACCCATCTTCTTCCAAATTCTCAACACTTACCTCAACCGCATCTTCTTCTTTTTCAAAGGTGGCCAATTCCTGAATTAACTGAAGCACTTGCCTCATATCTTCTCTTTCAGCTGATCTTATTGTGTACCTCATAATTGTTACAAATAAAACACAAAGTTATAAATTTTCAAAATGTAATTAAAACCAAAATTCAACGTTTAACAAAATACCCGATATTTGTATATAACTATAAACTAAAACATGTTATCTAAAAAACACCAAACTCTTGGAGAGTTTATTATTGAAAATCAAGATTCGTTTCAATACTCTTCTGGAGAATTGTCGAAACTCATTAACGCAATTCGATTAGCTGCTAAAGTTGTTAACCATGAGGTAAGCAAAGCAGGATTAATTGATATTTTAGGAGGAGTTGGTGAAACCAATATACAAGGTGAAGACCAACAAAAATTAGATTTATTTGCGAATGAGAAATTCATTCAAACCTTAAAAAACAGAGAAATTGTTTGTGGTATTGCATCAGAAGAAGAGGATAGTTTTATAAGTATAAATAGTAACGATGATAACCATCAAAACAAATATGTTGTATTAATTGACCCATTAGATGGGTCGTCTAATATTGATGTAAACGTTTCTGTTGGAACCATTTTCTCAATTTATCGTCGTGTTACACCAGTTGGCACCCCTGTTACTATTGAAGATTTTTTACAACCTGGAAATAAGCAAGTAGCTGCCGGCTATATTGTTTATGGCACTTCAACCATGTTAGTTTATACAACAGGTGATGGTGTAAATGGTTTTACTTTAAACCCTGCGTTAGGAACATTTTATCTTTCACATCCTAACATGCAGTTCCCTGTAGACGGACATATTTATTCTGTAAATGAAGGTAACTACGTTCACTTTCATCAAGGTGTAAAAGATTACATTAAATATTGTCAAATGGAAGAAGGAGATAGACCTTATACTTCTAGATACATTGGTTCATTGGTCTCTGATTTTCATAGAAATATGATTAAAGGTGGTATTTACATGTATCCTAAAAGCAGTGTAGCAATGAACGGAAAGTTAAGATTACTCTATGAGTGTAATCCAATGGCTTTTTTAGCCGAGCAAGCAAACGGACTAGCTATTGGCGGTAAAAATAGAATTATGGATATACAGCCAACAGAGCTCCATCAACGCGTTCCATTCTTCTGTGGAAGTCGAAATATGGTTGAAAAACTTCAAGAATTCTTAAAAAAGTATCATTAAAAAAAGGGAGCAAATTGCTCCCTTTTTTCTTTTTATTTATAAAATATTTTAGTGCTTTACCAAATATAGATAATCATCAAAGTCTATTTTACCTCCAAAAATAGCTATTGAACGGCGTATTACCTTATCAGCTTGATCACCTGTGAAACCTAAGCCTATTGCATATTTCTTAATTAATTGTCGCTCCTCATCATCAATTTCATGATCAGAGTATATAATTTTAAAAAGATCATATAAACGCTCCAATCTTTTCTCAGAGTCAGGCGTTGAGTCAATTGGATACTTATTTTCCTTTTTTAAAACCTCTTCGTATTCAGCTTTGGTAATATCCAATTTACTCGCAAAACGATCCAATAATACTTTTTCCTCAGTACTTAATTCCCCATCAACAGAAGCTAAAGTTGCTAATGCGGCAAAATGAGCCAAATTTCTTCTGTGCTCAGCACTACTATATAAATCTGCAAAAGACATATCTTATTTTTTAATTATAAGGCAAATATAATTTTTTTAGAGGTCATAGTTTAGTTTGTCGTCAACTTTGTTTGCATACAAAATTTGTAACTTGACAAGGCTATGAAAACTCCGCTATTACAATTTACAAACAATGGTATTTATTGTAAAAAAGCCAAAGTATACCTTGACCCATGGAAACCTGTAGACCACGCCATTATTTCGCACGGTCATGCAGACCATAGTAGGTTTGGTCACAAAAAATATATAACCCATCACCGAAATGTTCCCATCATACAACATCGTTTGGGCGAAATAAATGTTACCGGTAAGGAATGGGGTGAAACTTTTGTTGTTAATAATGTAAAGTTTAGCCTTCACCCAGCAGGTCACATCATAGGGTCTTCACAAATTAGAGTTGAGCATAAAGGTGAAGTTTGGGTATTTACCGGTGATTACAAGACAGAGGACGACGGTATATCCACTCCGTATGAACCCATAAAATGCAATACCTTCATTACCGAATGTACTTTTGGTCTACCTGCGTTTAAATGGACTCCCCAAGTAGAAGTTTTTGAAAACATCAATAATTGGTGGGCAGAAAATAAAGCCGAAGGCAAAACCTCAATCTTATTTGGCTACAGTTTGGGCAAAGCGCAACGCTTGTTAAAATATCTGAATACAGATATCGGAAATATCTACACCCACGGAGCTATCGAAAATATGACCGAAGTACTGCGACCACTGGTAGATTTCCCAAAAACAACTTTAATAACCAGAGAAACAAAGAAAGAACAATTACTGGGCAATATGGTGTTGGCACCACCAAGCGCACATGGCAGTACATGGATAAGAAAAATGGTTCCATATGTAACTGCCTCTGCAAGCGGATGGATGACATTTAGGGGAGCTCGAAGAAGGCGCGCCATTGACAAAGGTTTTGTTTTGAGCGACCATTGCGATTGGGCCGGACTACTAGAAAGTATTGAAGCTACTGGTGCCGATAAAATTATTTGTACACATGGGTATACAGATATATTCTCAAAATATTTAAGAGAACAAGGGTTTGATGCCCGTACAGAAGCCACACAATACGGCGAAGAAGAAACAGAAGCTGCCTTAGCTTCAAAATCGACCGCATCTGTATGAAAAATTTTGCCCAACTTATTAAAACTTTAGACAGCACCAACAAAACGACCATAAAAGTACAGGCGTTGACAGCCTATTTTTTAAAAGCCAACGATGCTGACAAAGTATGGACCATTGCCATACTTTCTCACCGTAGGCCACCAAGACCGGTGAACACTACATTGCTAAGAACATGGGCGTCTGAATTGGCAAATATTCCGCTTTGGTTATTTGAGGAAAGCTATCATATCGTCGGTGATTTAGCCGAGACCATCGCTCTGGTGATTCCGGCGGCTGATCAATCATCCGATAAAAGCCTAACGGATTTTCTTCAAGAAATGATTGCGCTCAAAAAAAAGACTGACGAGGAAAAGAAAGCCTATCTCTACGAAAATTGGAGCGTTTTAAATTATTATGAACGTTTTGTATTTACCAAACTAATCACTGGAGGGTTTAGAATTGGCGTAAGTCAGAAATTAATGACCAGAGCCTTGGCAAAAGCTACTGACATAGAAGAAGATATTTTGGCATACAAGCTAATGGGAAATTGGGACCCAAATACCATCACATTTCAAGAGCTGGTTTTAGAAGAAAACGAGAGCGATTACCTATCAAAACCCTACCCTTTCTATTTAGCCTACGCCATAGAAGGTGAAGTTTCAGACTTAGGCGATATTCATGAATGGTCTGCAGAACATAAGTGGGATGGTATACGCTCGCAAATAATTCTAAGAAATGATGAACTATTTGTGTGGAGCCGTGGTGAAGAATTGGTGACAGATAAGTATCCTGAATTTGCAAAGTTTGTAGGTATCATACCCAACGGTACGGTCATAGATGGTGAAATTCTTCCTTTTCCTAATGGAACAATTGGAACATTTAACGATTTACAAACTCGTATAGGTCGTAAAAATGTAACCGCAGCACTATTAAAGAAAGTTCCAGTTATTTTAAAAGCCTACGATCTTTTAGAATGGCAAGGGAAAGACATTCGCCAATTACCCTTTATTGAACGCAGAAAATTTTTAGAGTATATGTTTAAGGAGGTCGCTGAGCGAAGCCGAAGTGAGGTCAATGAGCGGAACAGAAGTGATATTCCGCTACACTTATCAAAGACCATGCATTTTAGTTCATGGGAAGAAATGGCTAAAGAACGAGAATTATCCAGAGAAAAATTTAGTGAAGGCTTAATGCTAAAAAGAAAAGATTCTCCGTATTTGGTTGGACGAAAAAAAGGCGATTGGTGGAAGTGGAAAGTTGACCCCTTGACCATAGATGCCGTACTCACCTATGCCATGAGAGGTCATGGAAGACGTAGCAACCTTTTTACAGATTATACCTTTGCACTTTGGAATGATAACGAAGTAGGAGAAAAAGAATTGGTGACATTTGCAAAAGCCTATTCCGGACTAACAGATGCAGAATTCAGAAAAGTAGATGCTTGGATAAAAAAGCATACGCTAGAACGCTTTGGACCTGTACGTAGCGTTACCCCGCATCATGTATTTGAAATAGCTTTTGAAGGAATTGCATTGTCTAAAAGACATAAAAGTGGCGTGGCAACCCGTTTTCCAAGAATTTTACGTTGGCGAACGGACAAAAATATTGATGAGGCAAATACCTTGGATGATTTAAAAGCGATGATTCCTTAATCTTATGAACAGAGACCAATTATACAACATCGCAGAAAACTGGTTCACCGAACAGCATTGGAAACCCTTCAAGTTTCAAAAAGATACTTGGAAAGCGTTTCTGCAGGGTAAGGACGCACTTTTAAACGCGCCAACTGGTAGTGGCAAAACCTATGCACTTTGGTTCCCTATCGTCCTTGACTACATTAAGAACAATCCAGATTATAAGACCAAGCACAAAAAAGGATTAAAAGCTGTTTGGATCACTCCCCTACGTGCATTATCGCAGGAAATTAAGCAATCGGCAGAACGCATTACACAAGATTTAGGTACTCAAATGACCGTTGGCATCCGCTCTGGAGACACTTCAACCAAAGAACGGGCGCTACAAAAAAAACAAATGCCTGATCTGTTGATTACCACACCAGAAAGTCTGCAATTATTATTGGCTACAAAAGGCTATGATAAAATATTCAAAGATTGCACTGCCATTGTGGTCGATGAGTGGCATGAAATTTTAGGCACCAAAAGAGGCGTGCAGATGGAACTTGCCTTATCTCGTTTAAAAAATATTTCATCAAAATTAAGAATTTGGGGAATCTCTGCAACCATAGGTAATCTAGAACAGGCGCGAGAGGTATTATTGGGCATTGATTCTAAAACCATAGAAAATTCGGTGCTCATAAAAGCCAAACTCAATAAGAAGATTACGGTTAAAAGTATTATTCCCAAAAAAATGGAAACCTTTCCATGGCGTGGTCATTTAGGTTTGCATTTACTGGAAGATGTTGTACCTATTATTAATAATAGCAAGACCACTTTACTCTTTACCAATACACGTAGTCAATGTGAAATTTGGTTTCAAAAAATCTTGGAAAAACACCCAGAATATGCAGGTGAAATGGCAATGCACCATGGCAGCATCAATAAAGAAACACGTGTTTGGGTAGAAAATGCCATTAGAAATGAACAGTTGAAAGCGGTGGTTTGTACCTCAAGTTTAGATCTTGGAGTAGATTTCGCCCCTGTAGAAACGGTAGTACAGATTGGCGGACCAAAAGGTGTTGCGCGTTTTTTACAACGTGCCGGGCGCAGTGGTCATAGTCCCGGTAAAGAAAGTGTCATTTATTTTTTACCCACCCACGCCATTGAACTTATTGAAGCTTCGGCATTGCAAAAAGCGGTAAAATTAAATACTGTTGAAGACCGCATACCATACCTCAACAGCTATGATGTCCTTTTGCAGTATTTAACCACTTTGGCGATTTCTGACGGATTTTATCCTAAGGAAATCTATCAGGAAATAAAGCAAACATTTTGCTACCAAGCCCTCACGGAAGAAAAATGGCAATGGTTATTGAACTTTTTGGTCATGGGCAGCCAAAGTTTGCAAAGCTATGACGAGTACAAAAAAGTTGAAATAGTAGATGATGGTAAATTCAAGGTCAATAATCGTGGTGTCGCCATGCGGCACCGTTTTCAAATAGGCACCATTGTAGGCGACGTAAACTTATCAGTAAAATATCAAAAAGGTGGCTATATAGGGTCTATAGAAGAATTCTTCGTGTCTAAATTGAACAAGGGCGATGTTTTTACGTTTGCAGGAAGAAACCTAGAATTTATCCGTATCAAAGAAATGACTGTTCAGGTACGTAACAGCAATAAAAAAACCAATAAAATCTCTAGTTGGATGGGAAGTAGGTTAACCCTATCCGCTCAGATGTCAGAATTACTACGAAATGAATTGTATAGTTCGGGCGAACCGGTAAAAAATCAGTCGGCAGAAATTAGGGCATTGGCTCCACTTTTTGAAAGACAGCGTAGAGATAGTATTGTACCCAAACCCTCGGAATTATTAATTGAAACCTTTAAGACTAGAGATGGCTACCATCACCTCTTTTACCCTTTTGAAGGTCGTTTTGTTCATGAAGCTATGGGCAGTTTACTGGGGTATCGTATTAGTTTGTTATCCCCTATCACCTTTTCATTAGCGTTCAATGATTATGGGTTTGAATTACTATCTGACCAGCCCATAGATATACAACAAGTACTGGATAACAACCTGTTTACGACAGATTTTATGCTGGATGATTTACAGAAAAGCTTAAATGCAACCGAAATGGCACGTCGCCGATTTAGAGATGTTGCCATTATCAGCGGCATGGTATTTACCGGCTACCCTAATAAGGGCATTAAAATGAAACATTTACAAAGCAGTTCCCAGTTATTATTCGATGTATTTAGGGATTATGAACCAGACAATTTATTGTTTCAACAAGCCTTTACAGAAACCTTTGAACATCAATTGGAAGAAGGGCGTTTACGATTGTCTTTAGAACGTATAGCCACACAAGAAATCGTTTGGAGAGCATGTGAAAAACCAACTCCGTTTTCTTTCCCATTAATTACCGACCGTATGAGTAGGGAGAAATTATCGAGTGAGAAATTAGCGGATCGCATTAAAAAAATGGCAGCATTATTGACGAAGAAATAGAAAAACCTTGCCCCCTAACCCCCAAAGGGAGAATTTCTGTTCTTAGGTCAAAATGAATATAAATCCTGACTTTCTTGTAATTTTGTCGCAATGACCCATTCCATTAGCCTACATAATCAAACTTTTAAAATGCATTTTTCTGGCGCACTATACTGGGCAGAACAATCCAAACTATTAATAAGTGATGTGCATTTGGGCAAAGTTTCGCATTTTAGAAAATATGGCGCTGCGGTGCCACAACAGGCAGTACAGCAAAACTTTGAAGCATTAAATGACGTTGTAGACTATTTTAAACCAAAAGTCATTGTTTTTTTAGGTGATTTATTCCATTCCGCATTAAATATCGAATGGTCACTATTTGAGCAATGGGTGCAAACCTTAACCCAAGAAATTATTCTTGTAAGCGGCAATCATGATATTATATCGCCCTTAAAATATGAAGCTCTAGCAATAAAGGTTATCCCCGAACTCATACTTGATTCTTTTTTATTGACCCACCACCCAGAAGAAAGAGAAGGACTTTTTAATTTTTCAGGACATATACACCCCGCTATTAAATTAAGCGGATTAGGTAGGCAATCAGTAAGACTACCATGTTTTTATAAAACCGACCATCAAATGATAGTACCTGCATTTGGCGAATTTACAGGCACCTACACCTTAGAACCTCGTGACGGCTGTGAAATTTATGCGCTTTTGGGAGATGCTGTTCTACCAGTACCTATAAAAGAGGTGAAAAAGAAACGTAATTACCGAAAATAGTTCGTTTAATGTGCTAAAGAGCATAATTTAATATAGAAATCCCATTCTGGCACAAAATTTTAACTCTATTAAAATTCATTGCTAAATCGTTTCTAAGGTATCCTTATATTTGCACAAATTTTTAACTGTTGAGTCATTCTTCTATCCAACAACGGTACAATCAGTCTCCCCAGATAGGGAAACTGCAAAATACTATTGCCAATTCTGAAAAATCAGGATCTACAACTATTCAATTAAAGGGGCTTGTAGGATCATCTTTATCTTTTGTTCTTTCTAACATCTTTAAAACTGAAGATCGACCTTTCGTAGCAATTTTCAATGACAAGGAAGAAGCTGCTTATTATCTAAACGACTTAGAGCGCCTTATTGGGGAAGACCATGTGCTCTTCTATCCAGGTAGTTATAGAAGGCCTTATCAAATTGAAGAGACCGATAATGCCAATGTTCTATTACGTTCCGAAGTACTAAACAGAATAAATTCCAGAAAAAAACCTGTGGTAATTGTTACTTACCCAGATGCGCTTTTTGAAAAAGTTGTCACCCGAAAAGAGTTAGATAAGAATACCCTAAAAATGAAATTAGGAGATTCCCTTTCGTTAGATTTTTTAAACGAAATCTTATTTGAATACAAATTTAAGAGAGTAGACTTTGTTACTGAACCCGGTGAATTTTCTGTTCGTGGTGGTATTGTTGATGTATATTCTTTTTCACATGATGAGCCTTATAGAGTTGAGTTTTTTGGGGATGAAATAGATAGTATTAGAACTTTTGACGTGGAAACGCAACTTTCGAAAGAAAAGGTAAAATCCATTACTATAGTGCCTAATATGGCCAATAAGTTTTTAATTGAAAAAAGACAGAGTTTCTTAACCTATGTAGCATCTAACACATTGGTTTTTGCCAAAAATACCGATCTATTATATGACCGTTTAGACGATTTCTTTGCGAAGGCGAAAGATGCTTTTACAAAATTATCTAAAGACATAAAACATGCCGAGCCCCAAGAACTATTTATGGGTGGTAAAGAATTTAGTCAGCAGCTATCTAGTTTTACAGTCTTAAGTCAAGATCCACAGCGTGATGCTTTAAACCTTGTTGAGTTCCACTCTAAACCGCAGCCATCTTTTAATAAGAAATTTGATTTATTAATTGAAAATTTAAATAGTTATAAAGATCAAGGCTATACTAATTATATATTTTGTGCTAGTGATCAGCAAGCCAAACGTTTTCATGACATTTTTGAAGAGGTAAACCAACATGTTCATTACCAGGTTATTGTATCTCCATTGTTTCAAGGTTTTATAGATGACGACCAAAAATTAGTATGCTATACGGATCATCAAATTTTTGAGCGCTACCATAAATTCCATTTAAAGAACGGTTATGCCAAAAAGCAGGCGATTACCTTAAAGGAATTAAACAAACTTGAAATTGGGGATTACGTAACCCATATAGACCACGGTATTGGCAAATTTGGAGGGCTGCAAAAAATAGATGTAGAAGGCAAAAAACAAGAAGCAATTAAACTAATGTATGGAGAGAGAGATATACTATATGTCAGCATACATTCACTCCACAAAATTTCGAAATTTAATGGTAAGGACGGTGCTCCGCCAAAAATCTACAAATTAGGTTCTGGTGCATGGAAAAAGATTAAGGAAAAGACCAAATCTCGTGTTAAGAAAATTGCCTTTAACCTAATTAAAGTCTACGCAAAAAGAAGACTAGAAAAAGGGTATCAATACAATCCTGATAGTTATTTACAAAACGAGTTAGAAGCATCTTTCATTTATGAGGACACTCCAGATCAAAGTACCGCTACCGAAGATGTAAAAAGAGATATGGAAAGTGAACGACCTATGGATCGTTTAATTTGTGGTGATGTTGGTTTCGGTAAAACGGAAGTAGCAATCCGAGCCGCATTTAAAGCAGTAGATAATGGCAAACAAGTTGCCGTTTTGGTACCAACAACAATTTTAGCATTTCAACATCATCGTACTTTTTCAGAACGACTAAAAGATATGCCTGTAACGGTAGATTACTTAAATAGGTTTAGAACCGCAAAGGAAAAAAAAGAAACTATTGAACGCTTAGCTGCTGGTAAAGTGGATATTATCATTGGAACGCATCAACTAGTAAACAAGAAAGTACAATTTAAAGATTTAGGTCTTTTAATTGTTGATGAAGAACAGAAATTTGGGGTTGCTGTAAAGGATAAATTAAAATCTATAAAAGAAAACGTAGATGTACTTACGTTGACTGCTACACCAATTCCACGAACTTTACAATTTAGCCTTATGGCCGCACGTGACCTTTCTACAATTACCACTGCACCACCAAATAGATATCCAATAGAAAGTCAGGTTATCCGTTTTAATGAGGAAATTATTAGGGATGCCGTTAGTTATGAAATAGAACGTGGCGGGCAAATTTTCTTTATTCATAACCGAATTGAGAATATAAAAGAGGTAGCAGGCATGATTCAGCGCCTTGTACCCGATGCCAAAGTAGCAATAGGTCATGGCCAAATGGAAGGTAAAAAGCTAGAATCGCTCATGCTAGGTTTTATGAATAGTGAATTTGATGTTTTAGTATCTACAACCATTGTAGAAAGTGGCTTAGATGTCACCAATGCCAATACCATTTTCATAAATAATGCTAATAATTTTGGTTTGAGTGATTTGCACCAAATGCGAGGACGTGTTGGTCGTGGTAACAAAAAAGCGTTTTGTTATTTTATTACTCCGCCTTACGAAGTAATGACTAGCGATGCCCGAAAACGAATTGAAGCACTAGAGCAATTTACTGAACTTGGTAGCGGATTTAATATTGCTATGAAAGATTTGGAGATTCGTGGTGCTGGAGATTTATTAGGAGGTGAACAAAGCGGATTTATTAATGAAATTGGCTTTGAAACGTACCAAAAGATTTTAGCCGAGGCCATAGATGAACTTAAAGAAAATGAGTTTAAAGATTTATATGAAGAAGTTGAAGGCAAACATGAAAAGATTTTTGTAAAAGAAACACAGATAGATACTGACTTTGAATTGCTATTCCCAGATGATTATATTAACAACATAACAGAAAGACTAACCTTATATACTGACCTAAACCAAGTAAAGAATGAAGAAGCCCTTCAAAAATTTGAGGCACAATTGGTAGATCGTTTTGGTGAGTTGCCAGATGAAGCTGAGGACCTGTTAAATTCAGTTCGTATAAAATGGATAGCAAATAGTATTGGGCTAGAGAAAATTGTTATGAAGCAAGGTAAAATGATTGGGTATTTTATTAGCGACCAACAATCGGCATTTTATCAAACATCCACATTCACAAGAGTATTACAATACGTGCAGTCACATGCGCAACACTGTAAAATTAAAGAAAAACAAACCCGAAATGGTTTACGATTATTATTAGTATTTGATAATATTAGGTCGGTAGATAGAGCATATTTGGCTTTAAAGCCATTTGAAATTAAAGAAAAAACAATTGCATAAAATGGAATTTAATCTGTCAGAAAAATTGGCAATGGTTCATATAATAGATACTGTAATCATTGCCGATGGCGAAGTACATAAAGGAGAAATAAATGTACTCGGCAAACTAATGAAAATAATTGATTTTGATAGTAATTTCATAGTACAAGCACGTACTATTGATATGGAGCAAAGTTTAAATATTTTAAAAGATATGACCCCAATAAAAAAGACAGAACTTGCTATTATTTTAGAAGATGTAGCAATTTCTGATGGTTATATTCATGAAAAGGAAAATGATATTATGAAGCATGTTTTTTCTGCCATAGGAATTGTAAATTAACGACAATACGCTTTAGCTCACCTTTCCCTAACAATTTTCTAGATTGATTTCTTATAACCGGGAGAATATCTTACGTATCTTAACAGAAGAAGTCAATTTTAAAAAATCTATTTTGAGCGAAATCATAATTTCATCAGCAGAGATGAAAAAGGTATTGGAGTCTTTGTTCATTAAATATTCCTTCACAAAAGAACAAGCAGAAACACTTGCCAATATACATACCGAAAGTACGATTGATGGCATTTTTTCACATGGCATTAACCGGGTGCCAGTCTTTATAGATTACGTCAAAAAAGGAATAATAAAAATAGATGCTACGGCAATACCCGTAGCATCTATGGGCAGTATGGAAAGATGGGATGGCAATTTAGCTTCAGGAGTCCTTAATGCGCTAAAATGCACCGATCAAGCAATAAACTTGGCCAAAACACATGGTATGGGATTAGTGGCACTCAGAAACACGAATCATTGGATGCGCGGTGGCACATATGGTTGGCGTGCTGCAGAACAAGGTTGTATTTCTATATTTTTTACAAATACGATACCTAATATGCCCGCTTGGGGAGGAAAAGAAAACAGACTAGGCAACAATCCTTTGGTTATCTCTATTCCTAGAAAAGAAGGGCATGTAGTTTTAGATATGGCCCTTTCACAATTTTCTTTTGGAAAAATGCAAAGTTTAGATCTAATGAATCAAGAACTCCCCTTTTATGGCGGATGGGACAGTAATACTAATTTAAGTAAAAGTCCAAAAGCCATAATAGAATCAGGCAGGGCACTTCCAGTAGGCTATTGGAAAGGCTCTGCGCTTTCAATGGTATTGGACATGCTAGCAACTTTATTATCTGCCGGAAATTCAACTTACAAAATTGGACTTAAAAAAACTGAAACAGCACTATCGCAAGTTTTTATGTGTATAGATCCAGCCATTTACCCAGATGCTGATTTCCAAGAAAATTTATTAAACGAAATTATTCAATACACCCAAGAGTGCTCTCCCATAAAAACAGGTACAAAAACATTCTATCCTGGGGAACGAACACTAGTAACAAGAGTGAAATCTAAAAAAGAAGGCATGCATGTAAACATCAAAATTTGGAAAGAAATACTTCAACTAATAGACTAAAAAATAAATTCCTGTATTTTAAATTCCGTACTTTTAACAGACTACATATCAACAACTAAACCATGAAAAAACTAGGCTATCTTTTTGCTTTATTTATACTATCAACCTCATGTAAAGATGCTCCAAAACCTTCATTAATTGAAACTCCAAAAATTGTTAATTCTATAACCAAAGCACGAATAGATTCAGTTCTAAACAGTTTTGTAACCTCCGGAAATATTGCAGGAGTTTCCGCACTAGTCTTTGAAGAAGGCAAAGAAGTATATTACAATGCATTTGGCCATGCTGATTTAAGCTTAAATAAACCAATGGATAGGAATACTATAGTACAAATATATTCTATGACCAAACCTATTACAGGCACGGCTTTAATGACTCTTTTTGAAGAAGGAAAATTTAAATTAGACGACCCTATTTCTCTTTATCTGCCGGAATTTGCAAACATGTCAGTTTATACTGGCGTAGATTCTAAAGGAAAAGTAATTGCGGAACCCTTAAAAAGAGAGGTGACCATTAGGGATATAACTCGACATACCGCAGGTTTCCCTAATAGAGCAGATATCGCAGGACTTAGTGAACTAATGCAAAAAGCAGATGCTATGAATAGGGAAAATACCTTAACCCAAATGGGTGAAAAAATGGGTCAAGTACCGTTATGGTTTCAACCTGGAACACAATGGGAATATGGCCCATGTGTAGACGTACAGGCATTATTAGTAGAGCGTATTTCAGGTGTTCCTTATGGTGAATATGTTAGAAAAAATATCTTAGATCCATTGAAAATGTCTGAAACCAGATATTATATTCCAGAAGAAGATAGAGGGCGTTTTGCTAAGCTATATATAAGAAAAGATGAAGGTGAATTAGTACAAGATTCTATAACATACAGTAATTATACGGAGCATTGGCCATTAACAAGAGGTGGGTCTGGTTTAACTTCTACTTTAGATAATTATATGCGATTTGCACAAATGCTTGTGCAAGAAGGTAGTCTAGATTCTATTCAAATATTAAAACCAGAAACTATAAAACTAATGGCAACAAATCAATTGGCTGATAGTGTTACAGAACGTTCATGGTTACCTACCAAAGGTCAAGTAGGATTCGGAATTGATTTTGCGGTTAGGGTTGCACCACCAAAAACACCTGAAGAAAACAACGGTGTAGTCGGTGAATTTTATTGGGACGGAGCAGCGTCAACACTTTTCTGGGTAGACCCTGTAAACAAGTTAACCGCTGTTCTTTTTGTACAACTTTTCCCGTATGATCAAATTGGTCTACACAAACAATTTAGAGATGCAGTTTACGGACCATATTCTTTTGAGAATTAAATGTATAACGGACAAAACAAATTTTAACAACCTTGGAAAACTCGTTACTAAAGAACATTAAAAAATTCTTGGGTTTTCCTTATCTTTCAGCTCTTAAAAAAAACACATGAAGTTTGAAGAGTTTGTAAAAGCAGCTTTCGTAAAAATGATTTACGAGGTTATACAGGCAGACGGTAAAGTTCACCCCGGAGAATTAGAAATTTTAACTAAGCTTAAAAAAAGTTTAGGGTTCAATGATGCATTTCTAGAACGAACTAAAAAGTTAGATTACGATAATGCACTGGTTACGCTATACAACATACCACATGAGCAAAAGAAAGCTTTAGTTGACATTTTAGATGAGGTAGCAATTTCAGATGGATCTGTGCATAAAAAAGAAATGACTTTAATAGTAGAAACATTTATTAACATAGGTTTAGGCGAAGAAACAGAATAAAAGTATGCATTTTACAAAAGAGGAGAAATTAGCTGTAGTGAAAATGATAGATTATGTTATACTAGCTGATAGCAAAGTGGATCCTGCCGAAATGAATTTACTTACCCAACTAATGGATCGTTTTAATTTCGACAGCTTCTTTATAGGTCAAGCAAGAAACCTAAACAAGAATAAAGCTTATGAAATACTAAAGAATATGCCAACTAGAAAAAAGAAAACACTAGCACAACTATTAGATGAGGTAGCAATTTCAGATGGTTTTATTCATGAAAAAGAAATCATTACAATTATGGAAGCCTTAGGCCATATGGAAATTGATAGAGAAATACTATAATTTAATACATTCATCTTTATTCAATATCAATCCAATACCATTATTTTAATTTCTTAATTAAACTCATAATAAAGAAAATTCATACGATTAATTCTAAACGAAAAAATTCTAGAAGATTGCTTTTTCTGTGTCTTTAGGTTCAAAAGTTGTTTCAATATATTTATGAAAGTATTATTTATTTATCTCATCCTTTTAATAACAATAGGTGTTCAAGCGCAAGGTTCTATATCTGGCAATTTATCCCCTTCAAAAGATTTTAAATGGCTTATTGCATATGAATTAACGCCTGGTGGTGAGCGTTATGTTGTGGACACCGCAGTAAAAGAAGGTTCCTTTACTTTACAAATGCCCGTTAACGCTCAAGCAGGCATGTACAGACTAGTATATGCCGTGCCGCAAGATGAATTTTATATAGATATCATATTTGATAAAAAGGAAGATGTAAGCTTTAATTTTAGTTTAGAAGACGGATTAAATATTACCAATTCTGTAGAAAATAATTGGTACAACGAATATTTTTCTAAAATTACCACTGCTCAAAATAACTTAATGGATTTTTATGAGAATGGTAAACATTCAAAGGAAGAATATTTCAATATAATAAACGAACTGAAATCCATACAACTCTCGTACGAAGAAAACAACGTTAATACTATTGCAAATAGATTTATAAAAGCAAATAAATTATACTTACCAGAGACTTATGAAGATTTAGAATCATTTCTAAAACATAGTAAACAGCATTACTTTGATAATTTAAATAGTAACGACCCAATTTTACAAAGCTCTAATTTTCTAACGGATAAGATGGCAAATTATGCCTTCTCTGCACTGCCTTCAAGTATCCCGGATAAAACCAATTTAGAAGTAGAAATTAATAAAAACATTAAAACCATTGCAGAGGTTATAAAAGATGCCCCTATAAGTTTTCAAACAAAAGTTATACATGAAATTTGGAAAATTGCAGAAAACAATGCAATGGGGTTAGTACAAGATTATACTTTTGCTAACCATTTAAAAAAGTTGGCAATAACTAATGGAAATCAAAAAATAGTAGAAGACATAGAGTCATCATCAAGACTAAGAATAGGTGCTATATCACCCGAAATTACTTGGATAAGTAACGGAAAAAGCCATGTACTTTCTACTATTGAAAAAGCAGAATATTATTTACTCATATTCTGGAGTAGTACATGCTCCCATTGCCTAAAAGAAGTTCCTTTGCTTCATAAAGAACTAAAGAAATTCAGTACTTTAAAAGTAATAGCCATAGGGCTAGAAGATGATGAAATTAATTGGAAACAAGTATCTGCATCACTTCCAGGTTTTAATCACGCAATAGCTTTAGGTAGATGGGATAGCGAATATGCCAAAACCTTCAATATCCAAAGTACACCTACCTATTTTATTTTAGATTCGGAAAAGCGTTTTATAGCTAAACCAACGACTGATAAAGAAGTCATAGAATTTCTTGAAAACTAAAGAGACTTTAAGTCCTTAATAGTTTTGAAAGCAATATCAACCTGCTCGTCATTTACTAATATGGTAAATTCATTTGTTGTTGAAATCACTTCATAAAGAACAATTCCTTCCCATGCTAAACGTTGAAAAATAAAATAATAGATTCCAGGTACAGAAACATTCTCAGCTGGTAATTTTACCGTAATTGATGATAGTTCCTCTGCTTTTTGTGTGCACTTTTCGTCTTTAAACAGGCGCTCAACAGTCTTATCCATTATGTTACTAATAACAATATTTATTTCATTTACACCTCTACTAGAAGTGTAAAAAACGTCTTGATTGTTATTAATCTCTTCTAATAGTTTTGCTTGATGAACTAGTATTTTATCAGAAGCTAAAAAAGTATAATCACTTAACGAAGACCTAACAGTTATTTCCCCAATATTCTTTAATACTTTTAAGATTTTATGGGTGGCCCTAAATTCGAGATCATCAGAAAGTCGTTTTAAGGCCATTACGATTGCTCCATTACGAATATCCTTACCTAATTCATGCTCAATTTCTGGTTTTACTATTCTTGAAAGCGAAGTAAGGTTGATAATTCCTTGTGCTAAAGCACTTTGCAAAAAAGGCTTTTTCTTGATGTACTCTTCTACGACTGATGATATTGTTTTCATTATATGCGATGGTTATAATGCAAATATAACAACTTGTTACAAATAAAACAAAATGTTTCTAAATAAAATCTACTCAACTACTAGATTAATCAAAAATGATAGAAAGCAGATTCTAAATGTTCTAGCTCAAATTTATACTTATTTTTAAGAATTGTTATAATATCAAAACGTACTTCAACATCAATATTTTTATCAGTAACATATTGATTTGCAGCCATCACTAACAATTTAATCTTTTTAGGTGTAACCGTTTCGGCAATATTTTCAATAAAATCTGAACTTCTAGACCGTACTTCTACTATAGCCAAAATATCACCCTTTTTGGCTATAATATCTATTTCAGCTTGTAGGTATCTATAATTTTTATAACTAATAGTGTAGCCACTTTTTACAAGGTAATCAACTGCAATTTGCTCTCCTTCCTTGCCAAATTCATTATGTTTTCCCATAATATTCGTATCAGATAGTGTAATTCATCGAAAATAAGGGCATTTCGACGCGTTTCTATTAATAAATATCGTTATTTGACAATTGAATATCGAAAATAGATAGTTTAAAATACTATACCAAATTTCGAAACGTTTATCATAGAAGCCCCAACTCTACGAACGTAATATTAATGCCTATTTAAGATTATGGAATATTTCATTAATTGTAATACTTCTACTCTTGCTCCGTATACTGCTAATTTAGACCAACAACGAGCACTACATTTATATAGAAGATTAGGATTCAGCGCCTCGGTTGCAACAATTAATCAGGCAACAGGACAATCTGCAGGAGCTTTAGTGGATAACTTGGTAGATCAAGCCATAAACATGGCACCAATAACCGCCCCATCATGGGCAAATTGGACCAACGCTAACTATCCTGAAGACGACGATGCTAGCAATCAGTTAAAGAACCAACAGAAGAATGAATTTCAGTTGGCCTATGCCAATAGTTTACTAAACAATAATCTAAGGGACAGGCTAAGCTTTTTTTGGAGCAATCACTTTGTTACTGAATTAGATATTTACAACTGTAATCCATATTTATATGAATACATAAATTGTCTTCAAAGAAATTCTATAGGCAATTTTAAAACTTTCACAAGTGAAATAGGCCTTACCAATGCCATGCTATATTACTTAGATGGTGTTTATAATAATGGTAACAATCCTAATGAAAATTATGCTCGAGAGCTTTATGAGCTTTTTACACTTGGCGAAAGTAATGGGTATACCGAAGAAGATATTATAGAAACAGCTAAGGCGTTAAGTGGTTATGTAGAACGAGGTGAAATAGGTTGTTCTCCTGTAACATTCGATGCTACAAAACACGATGCAGGTTCTAAAACCATTCTTGGGCAAACCGGCACCTGGGGATACGATGATGTTATAGACATACTATTTGCACAACGACCCACTGAAATTGCAGAATTCGTTTGTCGTAAATTATATGAATTCTTTGTACACCCAGATTCTAGAGATCAAGCAAATAATGCGCAGACCATTATAAATGGTTTAGCTGCTACATTTGTTTCCAATGATTTTGAAATAGCCCCTGTTTTAAGACAACTATTTAAAAGTCAACATTTTTTTGATGATGAAGCCATTGGGGTGATTATAAAAAGCCCAATAGATTTTTACTTTCATACGCTAAATGAAACAGATTTCGCGTATACAGATACAAATGTTGCTGAAATGATTAATTACAGCACACTTTTAAGTCAAGAAATTTTTGACCCTTTTGATGTTGCTGGATGGCAGCGAGACCGATCGTGGATAAATACCAATTTTATGATTGGGCGATGGCTCACCATAGAAAGTATATTGGAAAATTTCTACATGGCCAATAATGAACAATTTAGAACATTAGGCTTAGACATTTCAGGAAATGCTGGTTTAACAAGTACAAACCCAGACGTAGTCGCTAGACTTATTATAGATTTTATACTCTCAAAAGGTCTATTAGACGAAACGGAATATTCTAAGGCATTTGCCATATTCAGAAGTGACATAGAAGAAGTTTATTATGAAGGTGGAAACCAAGAATCTTGGACTTTGGCCACTTGGCCACAAGCACCATTCCAAGTATATCTTCTTTTACAGTATTTAGCAAGACAACCTGAGTATCAATTAAAATAACACCTACAGTTATGTGCAATACACACCATTCCCCATTTAAAGGTCTTCAACATGAAGGTCATGATGAAGAACATAAAACATGGAGCAGACGTTCCTTTTTACAAGCTATGGGCATCGCAGGTTCTGGCTCAATGATGCTAGGTGCTAATATGTTAACCGCTTCCGCCCCATCTCCTTTGTCAGCTGGGATTGCAGCGGCTGAAACTGATAATATTTTAATATTAATTCGCCTTTCTGGAGGTAACGATGGTTTAAGCACTGTTATTCCAATAGAACAATATGATAGTTATGCAAACGCACGACCTAATATTTATATTCCCGAAAGTAAAGTCTTAAAGCTTACTGATGAATTTGGTGTACCGTCCTATATGAATGCCCTTGCACCCATGTGGCAAGAAGGTCAATTTAAAGCAGTACATGGTGTAGGATACGAGGGTCAAAGTTTATCGCACTTTACGGGGTCAGATATTTTTGCAAATACAGATATACAAACAACAGGATTTAGTGGTCTGAACACTGGATGGATGGGTAGACATTTTGAAAACATCTATCCCGATTACTTAGTTAATCCACCAGCGGCACCAGCGGCAATACAAATTGGACAATTTGGTAGTTTGGTATTTCAAGGTGATGAAACCAACTATGCCTTCGTAACATCTAATATTGACCAACTAGAGGAAATCGCAGAATCTGGCGTAGTTTATGGCTTAGACAATTCTCTTTTCAACAATTGCATGTACGGCGACCAACTAAAATTTTTAAGAGGAGTAGCAAATACAACTTACGAATATTCGGGAATAATACATGAAGCATATGAACGAGGTCAAAACCAAGTAGAATATCAGGATAATGGCTTTGCCCGTCAAATGGCTCTTTTAGCCCGTTTAATAAAAGGAAACTTAGGAACAAAAGTATTTATGATTTCAATGGGCGGTTTTGATACTCATGGAAATCAACCACAAGCACATGCCCGTTTAATGACCAATTTGTCTGTAGCTATCAATAATTTTTATGAAGATTTAGCCTTTACACAACAAGACGATAAAGTATTAAGCATGACTTTCTCTGAATTTGGAAGACGAATTTTCGAAAATGGTTCTAACGGTACTGATCATGGTAAAGCATCGCCAACTCTTTTCTTTGGTTCTGGACTAAATGGCAGTGCCTTTGTAGGCGACCACCCAACATTAGATGACCCAGATGGCAGAGGTAATTTAGAGTACACCATGGATTTTAGAGATCTCTACGCCACCGTACTTGCAGAATGGCTATGCGTAGACGTCCCATTAGTTGAGGCGCATCTATTGAACTATAAACCTTATGTACCTGTAAATTTAGGATTTAGCTGTAGTGGTGAAGCATTCCCCGATATTGCTTATAGCGATGGTGAAGTTACACCTCCTGTGCCACCAGATGAAGAAGGAGAAACACCTTTTAATCCTGATTTACTGAATGCCGTTGTGCATAAACCATATTACCCAACAGACAGTACCCCTCATATCTACTTAGAAATGCCATTTTCGGCACATGTAGATATTCAACTTTTTAATATTCTTGGCCAGAGAGTCGGCACCGTTTTTAACGAAATGATGTTCGAAGGATCTGCTGAAATTAATATACGAGAGCGCATGCCCGAACAACTATCAACCGGAAAGTACATTTATCGTATTACTGTACAAAATCAAAAGATGAGTAAATCCGTGATGGTAGCTTAAACAGTTTCCCACTATTTTAAAAGGCCCAATTCAATACATTTGAAAAGGGCTTTTTAAATTTATGTTAGTTTGGAATTGTTCATTTTAGATTCAAAAGTTAATTCCTTTTGTACTCTATGGTTCTTATTTTTATACACTAGCGCCACATTTTTTATATTTTCTTCTATACTCTTACCCTCAATATCTAAGTTTTCAAACTGCTTGTTGAGCTTTAATTTTTTTGTATTACCACTACTCATATCTTTCAATATTAAATTAATAAATAAGAATTTTCTTACATTAAAACAATTTTTAAGCCTATTTAGTATAAAAAATCGATATGTGACACACTTAAACCCCGTCACGCGCAAAAAATGTAGTATTTACTATTATAGAACTTATTACAATTGATAGGTAAATGCTGATTCTCCCACCAAATACTGTATTTTTGTAGCTTAATTAATTTTGATGTCCGATATTAAATTACCCTCTAGATACACGATTACTGCTGCATTACCATACACAAATGGCCCAATACATATTGGTCATTTAGCAGGTGTTTATGTACCAGCAGATATTTACGCTCGCTATCTACGTTTAACAGGTAAAGATGTTGCCTTTGTTTGCGGAAGCGATGAACATGGTGTAGCTATTTCTATGAAAGCCAAAAAGGAAGGCGTAACTCCTAAAGATATTATCGATAAATATCATGCTATTATTAAACAATCATTCTTGGATTTCGGTATTACATTCGATAATTATTCAAGAACCTCTGCAAAAGTACATCATGATACAGCTTCGGAATTCTTTGTAAAACTTTACGAAAAAGGAGATTTCATTGAAGAGACTACCGCCCAATTGTTTGATGAAGAAGCTCAACAGTTTTTAGCAGATCGTTTTGTCATTGGTACTTGCCCAAAATGTGGAAATGAAGAAGCTTATGGCGATCAATGTGAAAAATGTGGATCTAGTTTAAATGCAACCGATTTAATAAATCCAAAGTCAACTATTACCGGTACTGTACCAACAACTAAAGAAACAAAACACTGGTTTTTACCTCTAGATAGATACGAAGAGTTCTTAAAAGACTGGATTATAAAAGGTCATAAAGACGATTGGAAACCAAATGTGTACGGCCAATGTAAATCATGGATAGATGGCGGATTGGAACCAAGAGCCGTTACCCGGGATTTGGACTGGGGAATACCTGTACCCGTAGAAGGTGGAGAAGGAAAAGTATTGTATGTATGGTTTGATGCCCCAATTGGCTATATATCATCTACCAAAGAATGGGCTGCGCGAGAAGGTAAAGATTGGGAACCCTACTGGAAGGATAAAAACACAAAACTAGTGCACTTTATAGGGAAAGATAATATTGTTTTTCACTGTATTATTTTTCCATCAATGCTAAAGGCAGAAGGAAGCTATATTCTACCTGAAAATGTACCAGCCAACGAGTTCTTAAATTTGGAAGGAAACAAATTATCTACATCTAAAAACTGGGCAGTTTGGTTGCATGAATATTTGATTGATTTTCCCGAAATGCAAGATTCACTGCGTTATACATTAACGGCAAATGCACCAGAAACTAAAGACAATGATTTCACTTGGAAAGATTTTCAAGCTCGTAATAATAATGAATTAGTAGCCATTTTAGGCAATTTTATTAACCGAGTAGTGGTATTGACCAACAAGTATTACGATGGTAAAGTACCAGTTGCAGGTAGCTTAACTGATGTTGATTCAGAAACTCTAGAGCAATTATCAAAATACCCAGAAATTATTTCAAGCTCCATTGAGCGCTATCGTTTTAGAGAAGCAGGTCAAGAATTAATGAATCTTGCGCGTTTAGGCAATAAATATTTAGCCGATGGAGAACCATGGAAAGTAATTAAGGTTGATGAAGAACGTGTAAAAACGATTATGAATATCGCCCTTCAAATAGCCGCAGGATTAGCCGTTTTAAGCGAACCTTTTTTACCGTTTACTTCTAGCAAACTAAAAAATATTTTAAATCTAACTTCAACTTCCCAGACAAAGGGTAGCCGAAGTCTTAATTGGAGCGATGTTTTATTAAAAGAAGCATTATTACAACCAGGACATCAAATAAATGAAGCAGAATTGCTTTTTAGAAAAATTGAGGATAGCGAAATTCAAACCCAACTAGATAAGCTAGAAGCTACCAAAAAAGCGAACGAGAACGAAAACAAAAAAGTAATGCCACAAAAAGACACCATTACATTCGATGATTTTTCTAAACTAGATATGCGTGTAGGTACTATTATCGAAGCTGAAAAAATGGCAAAAGCCAAAAAGCTTTTGGTTCTAAAAGTGGATACTGGTTTAGATATTAGAACAATAGTTTCTGGAATTGCCGAAAGCTTTTCTCCAGAGGAAATTATAGGTAAAAAAGTAACCGTTTTAATCAACTTGGCACCAAGAGCATTACGTGGTGTAGATAGCGAGGGTATGATTTTAATGACCGAAAATGCTGACGGTAAATTAGTATTTGTTAATCCTGATGAAGCTGGTGTCGGCAATGGTGAAGGAATAAATTAATTTCTCACCTCCAAAAACTACAATTATAAATGGCAAAACCTAACTCGGCCGAAATTGTCGGCTACATACTTAAGCACACCCAGTTACCCGAAAAAGGCATACAAAACACTATTGAGCTTTTAAATGAAGATTGCACCATACCTTTTATATCAAGATATAGAAAAGAGAAAACTGGTAATTTAGACGAGGTACAAGTTGGTGCTATTGTTCAATTTAAAGAACAGTTTGTAGCACTTGAAAAACGAAAAAAAGCCATTATTAAAGCTGTTGAAGAACAAGGTGAATTAACAACTGAATTGAAAAAGAAATTTGAAAATTCTGAAGATCTTACCCAGCTTGAAGATTTATACCTGCCATTCAAAAAAAGTAAAAAAACCAAAGCAGAAGTTGCCCGTAAAAACGGATTAGAGCCATTGGCAAAAATCATTATGGCGCAACGCAATGATGATATTGAATTTACAGCAACTAAATTTCTAAGTAAAGATGTCGAAAATGAGGATGATGCGCTAGAAGGGGCACGACATATCATTTCGGAATGGATTAATGAGCGAACTGATATTAGAAACTCAATCAGGTCTCAACTAGCTCGTTTTGCTATCATATCAACCAAAGTAGTGTCTTCAAAGAAAGACGACGAAAAAGCACAGAAATTCCGTGATTATTTTGATTGGAGTGAGCCGTTGAATAAATGTCCGTCGCACCGCTTATTAGCCATTTTACGTGCCGAGTCGGAGAAATTCATAAGGGTTAAAATTGAATTGGATGACGAACGATTATTAGACCGTATCCAAAATAGAATCATAAACTCCAATAATGCCTGTAGTAAGCAAATAGAGCTTGCTTTGGCAGACGCTTATAAAAGACTGCTTTTTCCTTCCTTATCTAACGAACTTTTAAAAAGTGCTAAAGAAGCAGCTGATGATGATGCTATTGGTGTATTTTCTAATAATCTAAGACAATTATTGTTAGGTGCTCCATTAGGAGAAAAGCGTATTCTTGCCATTGACCCAGGCTTTAGAACAGGTTGCAAAATTGTTTGCTTAGATGCACAAGGCAACCTAGTACATAATGAAACTATGTACCCACATGCACCACAAAACGATGTTAGCGGAGCCATAAAAAAGTTAAGCTCACTGGCCAATGCCTATAAAATTGAAGCCATCGCCATTGGTAATGGTACTGCCTCTAGAGAAACAGAACAGGTTGTTAAGAAAGTACTATTCCAAAATCCGGTTGAAGTATTTGTAGTAAGTGAAGCTGGGGCATCTATTTACTCCGCCTCTAAAATTGCCCGCGATGAATTCCCTAATTATGATGTTACCGTGCGCGGTGCCGTATCTATTGGTAGACGTTTAGCTGATCCACTTGCCGAACTGGTTAAAATTGACCCTAAATCTATTGGTGTAGGGCAATACCAGCACGATGTTGACCAAACTAAATTAAAGAATACTTTAGATACCGTGGTTGCAAGTTGTGTAAATTCGGTCGGTGTAAACATAAATACAGCCAGCGTACCTTTATTGAGTTATGTATCTGGCATTGGTCCCAAATTGGCTGAAAATATTGTTGCCCAAAGAAAGGAAAAAGGGGCGTTTAAAAGTCGAAAAGAAATTATGGACGTACCTCGTTTAGGTGGTAAGGCATACGAACAGGGAGCCGCTTTTTTACGTATAAAAGATGCCGAAAATCCGCTTGACGATTCGGCCGTACATCCAGAAAGCTACGGAATAGTGAAACAGATGGCAAAAGATAAAGGAACTGAACTTATTTCTTTAATTGGGAATAAAACACTCCTTAAAGAAATTGATCTAAAAAAATATTGCACCACTGATGTTGGGCTTCCAACCTTAGAAGATATTCGTTCAGAGTTGGAAAAGCCAGGGTTGGACCGTCGTGAAAAAGCTAAGATGTTCACTTTTGACCAGACCATTAAATCCATCACCGATTTGCATAGCGGTCAATTGTTACCAGGTATTGTAAACAATATTACCAATTTTGGTTGCTTTGTAGATATAGGTATTAAAGAAAGTGGTTTAATACATGTTTCTAACCTCTCAGATTCTTTTGTAAAAGATGTTAACGAGCACGTACATTTACATCAGCAAATTATCGTAAAGGTGTTAGATGTCGATGTCTCAAGAAAGCGTATTCAATTAAAGCTGCATAAATAATTGAATTGATGCTTAAAATAGCCTACCACCCTATTTATAAACATCCGTTACCAGATGGCCACCGATTTCCTATGGAAAAATACGAGCTTTTGCAACAGCAATTGATTTATGAAGGTACCTGCACCGAATACAATTTCTTTGAACCAGAAATACCCAATGATAAGCATATAGTAGCTGTACACGACCCAGAGTATTTCTATGACCTCTTAAATATGATGATTTCGCCAAAAATGGCGCGTAAAATAGGTTTCCCATTATCAGAAGATTTAGTTGAAAGAGAGCGCATTATTGCCGATGGCACCATAAAAGGATGTGATTTTGCCTTAAAAAATGGCATTGCCATGAATATAGCCGGCGGCACGCACCACGCTTATAGCAATCATGGAGAAGCTTTTTGCATGTTAAACGACCAAGCAATTGGGGGCCAATATCTATTGAATAGAGGGCTAGCTAAAAAGATTCTTATAATTGACTTAGATGTACACCAGGGCAATGGCACAGCAGAAATATTTCGGAATAATGACGCTGTTTTTACTTTTTCCATGCATGGGGAAGGTAATTATCCGTTTAAAAAAGAAAAGTCAGACCTAGATATTCCATTATCCAAAGGAACAACTGATGAAACATACCTTTCTATACTTAAAGAAAAATTACCTCAGCTAATTGAAAGCGTTCAACCAGAATTCATCTTTTACCTCTGTGGTGTTGACATTCTTGAAAGTGATAAATTAGGAACTTTGGGTATGACTATAGAAGGTTGTAAAAAACGCGATGAATATGTACTAGAAACATGTCATAATTTAAAAATTCCCATGCAATGTAGTATGGGCGGAGGTTACTCGCCAGATATCAAAATCATAGTTGAAGCTCATGCCAATACCTTCCGATTGGCTCAAAATCTATATTTTTAAGGGACCTTTGTATGTTTAGGGCAAATCATTGTTTTAATTTGAGTATATTTTAATCAACCATAACTTTAAATTTGCGTCATGAAAAATCTAATAATCCTTTTAGGCTTAACTCTTTGCATTTCATTAAACGCCCAAGATTCTAGTAAAGATTCCACTGAAACTCGTTGGAATATGTTGAAATATGATGTGAGTAGTATATTTCAGGGGGTTGGGTATTCATACACTAGACCTTTACATTGGCAAGGAAAACAATGGGCACAATTCGGTGCTGTAGTTGGGGGTACAGGTTTGATTTATTTAGCAGATGATAATACTTCTAAATTTATAAGAAACAACAGAGAAGGCGTACCGCAATTTATACGTGATTATGGCGAACTATACGGGAATCCTGAAAACAATTACCTAGCAACCTCGGGTGTATACTTAACCGGCTTAATTACTAAAAACGAAAAATTACGTAGAACAGGCGTTTTACTAATAGCTTCTGCATCTTCTGCTGGTTTTCTTCAACAAGTTTTAAAATCTGTAGTAGGTAGAGCTAGGCCACTGGCAAATTTAGGCAAGGATACTTTTGACCCTTTCAATTCAAGCAGAAATTTTCATTCTTTCCCATCTGGGCATGCTTTACTTGCATTTACCAATGCATATGCAATCGGAAAACAGTTTAAAAATCCGTGGGTTAAAGCAGGTATCTACACTTTAGGAGCAATACCCGGAATATCTAGAGTTTGGGATGGCCAACATTGGCTTAGTGATATGGTTTTTGCGTTTGCTATTAGTATTGCCACTGTAGAATCTATAGACCGGTATTTAGACAAAAGATATGATGATAAATACAACAACCAACAAAAAATGGTAAGTTGGAATCTCAATTTTGGTCCAGGTCAAATGGGTCTTACCGTAAATTTTTAATGTACATTTAATTTTTACAATCTAATTTTGGTAGTTGCTTAGCTAAACTTTTAGTACTTTAGAATAGTACCAGAAAACCAGCGCAATGAAAACAATACTACAAATATTTTGTCTTTTATTTTCAATTTCGGTTATTTCCCAAATATCAGCAACACAGAAGTCGTCTGTACTTATTGAAACAGAACCTAATGAAGTAGGAATGTCACCTGAGCGTCTTTTGAAAATAGACGCTATGATTTCTTCTGAAATTGCAAATGGCAATATCCCTGGTGCTGTAGCTTTAATAGCCAGAAATGGAAAAATTGTTTTCCATAAGTCCTATGGAATGGCTAATTCAGAAAAGAATATTCCATTAAAAAAAGATGCCATTTTTAGAATAGCATCACAAACAAAAGCTATTACATCTACAGCCGTAATGATGCTTTGGGAGGAAGGTAAATTTCAATTAGATGACCCTATTTCTAAATACATTCCAGAATTTGGCGAAGGGCAAATTTTAGACACCTTCAATGAGACTGATTCCACCTATACATCTAAAGTTGCAAAAAATCAAATTACCATACGCGACTTGCTCACCCATACATCGGGCATAGGTTATGGGGTTATTGATGGCGATGAACGCTTTAAAAAAATATATGCAAAAGCTGGTATTACCGACCTTTTTACGACCGAAAAAACAACTATAAAGGAAAGTGTACAAAAACTAGCAAAATTACCTTTGCATCATGAGCCTGGTGAAGCTTTTACCTATAGTGAAGGCCTAGACGTACTTGGCTATTTTGTTGAAAAAATTTCTGGCATACCATTCGATGAGTTTTTAAGAACTCGAATTTTTAACCCTTTAGAAATGCATGATACTTGGTTTTACCTACCATCTGAAAAATATGACCGATTAGTAGCGGTACAAAAAAAGGAAAAAGGAAAATGGGTAAAATATCCAATTACCTTTTATGACACTGATTATCCTATAAAAGGAGCAAAAACATTCTTTTCTGGGGGAGCCGGACTTTCAAGTACTGCAAAAGATTATGCAAAATTCCTACAAATGTATCTTAACAATGGAGAATTAAATGGGATACGATTATTAAGTCGTACCACCGTTAGAAGTATTTTAGGAAACCAAATAGGAACCATTTGGGACGGACCAAAACATCACGGTTTGGCTTTTTCTATCGTAAATGAAAAAGGGGAAATAGAAGGAGGCTTAGGAAGTACCGGTACCTTTGAGTGGGGCGGCTACTTTAACACCCAGTACTTTGCCGACCCAAAAGAAAAAGTCATAGGAATTATTATGAAACAAACACAAGGTCCTGTAGAAGATTCTACGGGTTGGAAATTTAAACAAATGCTTTTTTCCGCTATCGATAATTAAGTTCCTTACGAGTCAAGTAAATACAAGCCTAATTTAATTTTCCAATACGGTATTTTCTCATCGAAAAATTCAAAATAGTCTTTTAGACCTGTAGCATCGGTTAATTCTAATTTTGCTTTTTCTATTTGCGCTATTTCTTTTGTATTAACAAACTGATTTAGATCTAGCTCCTCCCCTTCGGCATGCTTTTTCATTAAATGTCCATAAATCGTATTCTCAGATAAATTCCTTGAAATAGCTATTTCGGACACTGTTAATCCCTCTGTAAACAGTTCAAAAGTTTGATCATGCGTTTTGCGCTTAGACTTTTTAGTACCCACATGTTTTTTTATTTCTTCTAAAAACACTTCAGCATATTTTTCTAATTTAGCCTGCCCAACTCCAGAGATTTCCATAAACTCTTTCTTATTTTTTGGAAGCTTAGCTTCCATATCTTTTAAGCTGGCATCGCCAAAAACCACATATGCAGGTACATTCTGTTCAATTGCAATTTGCTGTCTAAGTACTCTAAGTTTTTCAAATAAATCTGTTTTCTTAACTCGTAATTTTGTCGCTACATTTTTCTTTTCGGTCTCTTTTTGCAAAACGGCCAATTGAATTTTTTTGCCAGAAAACAGTACTTCTTTCGCTAAATCTGTTAAACCAAGCCTTGCTCCTTCTCTAAAGTTAATATCCAACACCCCTTGGTTCAAAAGTTGAATTACATACTGCTGCAAGTCTAACCAGGAAACGTCTTTTACAACACCATAGGTTTTTATATTTTGATAACCTTTTTCAAGTACATGTGCATTTTGTGCACCTCTTAATACGTCAATCAGCATACCCATTGGCTCTCGCTCCTTTAATCTAGCAACCCCTGAACAAACTTTTTGAGCCAACAAAGTAGCATCAAAATAAGCAGGTGGAGAATTACAGATATCACAATTACCACAACCTTTGGTTACCTGTTCTCCAAAGTAGTTTAATAACGCAATTCGTCTACAACTTAATGCTTCGGCAAATTGCTGCATACGTTCTAATTTCGCATATTCTACCTCTGCATTTTCACTTTGAGTAATAAAACGTCTTAGCTGAGCCACGTCGGCAAAACTGTAAAATAATAAGGCATGAGCTGGGAGTCCGTCACGACCACCACGACCAATTTCTTGGTAATACCCTTCAATATTCTTGGGTAGATTATAATGAATAACCCAACGGACGTTACTTTTGTCTATCCCCATGCCAAAGGCAATGGTTGCCACGATAATTGGCACCTTATCTGTAATGAATTCTTCCTGCACCAATGAGCGTTCTTCTGATGACATTCCTGCGTGATAAGCTTTCGCCTTAAAGCCAGCATTTTGTAATTTTTCGGCAATAGACTCCGTACTTTTTCGACTTAAGCAATAGATAATTCCGCTTTCAAAAGGTCTTTCATCTAAAAAATCCAAGATATGCTTTATGCGGTCTTGGGCCGGTTTTACATCCAAATATAAATTAGGTCTGTTAAATGATGCCAGATGACGCTGAGCATTTGGTATACTTAATTGATCAACGATATCATCTTGTGTAGTTTTATCGGCCGTTGCCGTTAGCGCCATAACCGGAATAGACGGAAACCTTCGTTTTAAACTACCTAATTGCGTATAAGCAGGTCTAAAATCGTGTCCCCATGAAGATATACAATGAGCCTCATCAATGGCAAATAAACTGATTTTTAACGTATCTAAAATTCCGTTCAGAAAACCTAGACTTTCAGGAGCAACATAAAACAGTTTCAACTCCCCTTGTTCCAATTTCTTTAAAATCTCTTGTTGTGTTTCTTGCGACTGGGAACTATTATAATATTCAGCAGAAATACCATTCGCCTTTAAAACATCAACTTGGTCCTTCATTAATGCAATTAGCGGAGAAATCACAATTGCAGTTCCTTCTAAAGCTAAAGCGGTCAACTGATAACAAAGCGACTTACCACCACCAGTTGGCATAATCGCCAATACATCCTTTTGCTGAAGTGCATCTTCGATTATGGCCAATTGATTTGGTTTAAACGAATCGTAACCAAAGTGTTTTTTTAATATGGGCAATAAATCGTGTTCTGTTGTAATCATGTTTTACAAAAATAGTGTTTGAAAATTTCTTTTTAAGATGTTTTAATTTATTACGTCTTTGCGAGGCACGAAGCAACCTGCCGAATTCGTATCCTAAATCAACAGCTCACTTCGTCATACTTCCTCGTGAAGACGTTAAAAAAACAAACTCATAAATACTGAATATTCAACTAAAACGTCTTTGCGAGGCACCAAGCAATCTGCCGAATTCGAATACCAAACAGATCACTTCGTGGTTCCTCCTCGTGAAGACGGGTATACTACTTCCCCAACATCAACAACTCATTGCACCTAACCTCGGTGATGTACCTTTTTTCACCTTCTTTTGTTTCGTAGGATCTATGGGTAAGTTTACCTTCAACAGCCACTTGTTTCCCTTTACTTAAATAATTTTCGACAATCTCGGCAGTTTTACCCCAAGCAACAATATTATGCCATTGTGTATCCTCAACTTTTTCGCCATTTGCGTTTTTATAACTATCTGTTGTGGCAATAGAGAATTTCGCCAATTTGGTTCCTCCTTCTAAGTTTACAATTTCTGGGTCTTGCCCTAAATTTCCAATCAACTGTACTTTGTTTTTTAATGCGTTCATCTTACTAATATTTAATGGTTAAACAGTTCATACTATCAAGCCCCCTTGACTCGACACTGCAAACCTAGTACGGCATTAAAGTTTTATTCGGTTTGTAAACGTTTACTATCGTTTGTTATCGTTTACAGTCGTTTAAAAATGTTTTTAACACTAGTTATCAATTAGTTAATGACAATAAGAAATATTATTATTTACATCGGAATAACCACCAATTCATATCTCGAGTCAATATGTAGCCTAATTTTTCGTATAATGGTATTGCAGCATTTCCTTTATTCGTGTGAAGAATTGGTAACTTTTTCTCTTTTAAAATTTCTTTTGTACAATGCGCAATGAGCTGTTTGGCAAGTCCTTTTCTAGTATAGTCTGGGTGAGTAACAACAGCACTTACTTCAATAAAAAGATTGGTTTGCATTCGTTGACCAGTTATTGAAACCAGTTTTCCATCCTTAAAAATTCCATAATAATTCCCCATTTCAAAGGTTCTTCTACGATAATAGCCAGGCATTACCAACCATATTAAATTATACACCTCATCAATAAATTCATCTGTTAGCAACACAATATCTTCTGTTATTTCAACTTCAGGCAGTTTATTTAAAACCATTTGGCAACCTTCTATTTTCTTCTCTAAGAAAACCTTGTTATCATCAACCAAAGGTGTCTGCTTTTCAGAAACAAAGAAAAAATGATCAATTGTTTTCAGGTATTCATTTGAAGCCTTTATAGTTTTAGTATCATCGAAAAAAGAGCCAAATGTGCATACTTCCTGATTATAGAATTGGACCCCGTCGTAGGGTACAAGAAATTTTTTATGCGTTTGGTTTAAGGAATACCAAACAGGGTTTTTAAGCTGATCTTCTAATTTTGCCATTGCTTTTAGATTCTAATAATGTGCAAAATATTAATTCCTAAATGAATCAAACTTCTATTCTTTAGAAAGATCTATTAAAAACTTGCAATAAAGAAGATACAAAACCTTAGTCGCTTCTCAATAAAAAATTATAAATTCAAAAAGAAGATATAAAAGCAATCTAGGTACCTACCTCACCTACTAAAAAACTTAAATAATAGAATGGAAATTTTCGATTTTAAATTTTTAATTACCATTGTTTTTATGTCAATTTTTGGCGTTTTTGGCATATACCACTTTTTTTCATTTCTTGTTTTAAGACATAAAATCTTGTTATATTATTTTATATTAATATTTGGTTTGTCTTTACACTGGAGTTTATCTCTCTTTATTCATGGTTCTTTTAGCAAACAGGTTGTTTTGATCGCTGATAAAGCCTCGCTTACAACAGCAATGATATCCACTTTTGGGCTACTAATGTTTACAAAAAGTTATTTAAACATTACTAAAAACAGCCATCCAAGACTATCAATCTTTTATAAAGTATTTACCATAATTATGGTTTCCCTACCCGCCTTACACATTCTAAACAATTTAATTATCGGTTTAGAATGGTTAAATAACTCTTTAGTGATGTTGGCTGCAATTATAGCATTATCAACGACCCTTTTAAGTTTATTTTCAGGAATTCATTTATATAATACTTTAAAATTCAACAAGTACTATTTATATTCTTATACTCCATATTTACTTGGTTCTATTCTTTATATAAGTGCTTGGTTTTTAAAAAAGATTTATGATGTAAATGCAGAATTTATAGTTTTAACCACTTCCATCTTAGTGACTTTGCAATTAATACTCTTTTCAATTTTAGTGAGCTATAAGTATAAATCTATAGAAGAAGAAAATATTCATATACAAGTGGAAGCTAACAAAACTCTTATAACTGAAGTTGATCGACAAACTAAAAATCTTCAACTTGCTAAGAAGGAGCTTGAAATTAAGAATGAGGAACTTGAAATGGTAAACAAACTTAAAACCAAATTATTCTCTTTGCTTACCCACGATGTACGAGGCCCTCTTAACAATGTTGGTGTAATAATGGAAATGATTGAAGGAGAAATAGCCGAAGGTCCTTTGAAAAAAATTACTAAAAAGTTAAAAAATGATGTTTATGATCGAATATCTATGGTAAATGCCCTGCTTGACTGGTCATACAAACAACTGGATGGTGTTACGGTTAATAAGAAAATTTGCGATTTAAATATTGTTTTCAATTCTATTTTAAAGGAATTTGAATGGTTGTCTCAGGAAAAAAATATTGAAATGCAACTTAAGGTAACTTGTCAAAAGTTATATATCGACGAAAATATGCTTAAGGTTATTCTTAGAAATTTGACCTCTAATGCCATTAAATTCAGTAAGAAGGGACAGAAAATTATTTTGTCTTCTAAACAGAATAAGGATTCAATAGAATTGGCCGTAAAAGACTTCGGATTAGGAATGAAAACCGATGGGCAAAATTTCTTTAAATCTGGGAGCCAACCTATAGTTAGAGTAGGCACTATTGGTGAAAAAGGCACTGGCTTTGGGTTAATGATAACCAAAGATTTTGTCAAGATGAACGGTGGTGAATTAATTTGCGAAAGTGAAATTGATAAAGGAACCACCTTTACTATACGCTTTAATAATCTAAGAAATGAGCAAATTACACATTAAATTACATTTAGATGTCACCATTAAAAGCCATTAACCGTTGAAACTCCTCTACGAACAACCCAACTTCATAGCCATCCATTAATGCATGATGAGCGTGTATTGATATAGGCATTGTCCTTTGCTGGCCTTCACCCGTCATCTTGCCAAATGAAATCTTTGGGCAACTATCTTCAAATTGAAAATGTCGAGCATGAGAAACAGAGGTAAAATCTAGCCAAGGCATACTAGAACAATGTAATACATTAACCCCACAAGCAGGCAATTCAAGTCCTGTTGACACCTTAACTTTCTCAATTACCTTATTGGCAGTGTCTCTGAACTCATTAAATGACTCCTTATATTGGATGTAAGAGAAACCAAACGTACCATCATTTCTACCAATAGTTGGTGATGCATGTACATAATCATATTCGAACACTTTCCCGTCTTCAATACGATATTTAAATGGGGTTATAGTATTGGCTGCTTTTAAAGTTCTATGTAAATAAATCAAGAAAAATGAGTTACCTGTTTGTTTTGCAAAATCATAGGCTTTTGAACAATTAACTTTTACCGTGACACCATGAAAAGGTTCAGTAAACTGTGAAAAAAACTTGAAGTGACCCGCTCTATTCCATTCTTTGATATTTAATTCTTTCTTCATCTAAATCTTCAAATTGTACTTTTATTTATAAACATCACTTGTAGCAATAAATATACAACCTGCTATTCGCATTATAAAATAGCTTTCACTAATTACCGTTGTAAAAAGCTAATTTCATTATTTAACAATTCGTTATTGCCATAACTTCGAAAAGAAACATATTTTCCCTACCTTAAAACTTCCAAATTTCTAAGGGCTATGGAATTGAATTTAGTAGATGTTGCATCTAAAAAAAGATACGAAGCTGCTGTAGATGATACTACCGCTTATATCGAATATATAAAAGCAAAAGATAAAATTTATTTGACCCATACAGAGGTACCAAAATCTTTGGAAGGAAAAGGTATTGGCTCAACCTTAGTTCTAAAAGTTTTAGAAGATATTGAACGACAAAACCTAACATTGGTTCCGCTTTGTCCTTTTGTTGCACTATATTTAAAAAGGCATCCTGAGTGGAAAAAACTGGTTATGAAAGGTATTAATATTGGAGATTAAACATGGAAAAAGAAATTATAAAAGAATACACCAACGGTAAACTTATAGTAGTTTGGAAACCGCAAAAATGTATTCACGCAAAAGTGTGTGTTCATATGCTACCAAATGTATATGACCCAAATAAAAGACCATGGATTACTCCAGAATCTGCCGAAACTGCAGCCTTAAAAAAACAAATTAACGAATGCCCATCTGGTGCATTAACATATTACTTGAAAAACGATAAAATGGAAGAAAACGAATTAAAAGACCAATGTATTACAGATATTTTAGTAGCAAATAACGGTCCACTAAAAATAAAAGGAAACTTACAAATTCAATTAGCATCTGGTGAGATTGTAACTAAAGAAGGTACAACAGGGTTTTGCCGCTGCGGCGTTTCTGAGAACAAACCATTTTGCGATGGTTCACATAGAAAAATAGAATTTATAGGATAACCAAACCATAGTCATTTTCCATGGAATTAGCCATACACAATTGGATGCGTGCCGAATCTCTTGAGCACACCCTCAATAGAATCAACAAATTAGATTACACTCACATAGAAATACAGGGTGCACCTGAAAGTTACGATATTAAAAAAGCCCAATTACTTTTAGACCTTTACGGCATAAAATGTTGGGGATCTGTAACCTTAATGTTAGAACAACGAAACTTACTTGCCAAAGATCCTATTCAACGTAAAATGTCGGTTCAGTATGTAAAAGATGTCGCCAAAATGGTGTATGAATTAGGCGGTAAAGTAATTTCTTTAGTGCCGGCTACCGTTGGCAAAATTGTACCCGATGCCAAACCAGAGAACGAATGGGAATGGGCTGTTGAAGGCATTCAAGAAATTTATAAATATACCGAAGACCACGGTCTACAAATTGGTATTGAACCTATAAACAGATTTGAGACCTATTTTATTAATAGAGGAGAACAGGCATTGGCACTTGCTGAAGCCGTTGGTCCAAATTGCGGCGTATGTTTAGACACCTTTCACATGAATTTAGAAGAGGTGAATATGTACGACACCATGAGAAAAGTTGGCAAACGACTCGTGAACTTTCATGTAGCCGACAATAATAGAATGGCTCCAGGAATGGGACATTTAAACTGGCCAAAAATCATCACCACACTAAAAGAAATTGAATATAACAAAGTACTCTCAGTAGAGTTTTGTGCACCATTAGATCGTACTCCGGCTAATCCGTTTCCAAACTCTATTGAAGCAAATCCTGAAGGGTTAACCGCCGAACAAAAAAAGTTCTTGGAAGACCACGGCAGCTCTGCCATAACCGATGAATTTTATACCATGCTTACCAAAAAATCAATCGACACCTTAAAAACACTTATTTAATGAAAATTACCAACATAGAAGCGTTCTGGTTACGCTGCCCTATACCTAAGGAGAAACAACATTTTTCGGACTATGGTTTATTGACGAATTTTGATATGACCTTGGTCGTAGTAACTACGGACACAGGTTTACAAGGCTTTGGCGAAGCAAAAGCAGCTGTGGGTTCATCGGGTTCTTGCGCATCTATTGTAAGTTGCATAGAAAATGAATTAAAACCTCAACTAGTTGGTAAAGATGCCCGAAATATTTCTCGTATTTGGGAGCATGTATATAACGGCACCAGAGATCACTACTCTCTTTCACGCGGACGAAAATTCCCGATTTTAGGAAGAAGAGGATTGACCATTTCTGCCATGAGTGGAATTGACACTGCACTTTGGGATATTAAAGGAAAAACATTGGGCGCACCCGTGGTAGAATTATTGGGCGGAAGCTGTCGTGATAAAATGCCTGCTTACGCCAGTGGAGGATGGGCAAAAGCAGACACTATTGGTGAGCAATTATTAGGGTACACTTCTAAGGGATTTAGCGGTGTAAAAATGCGTGTTGGTATTATGGACCAAACCGTTGCCGAAAGTATAAAAAGAGTAAAAGCGGCACGTGAAGCTTTACCAGACCATATTAAATTAATGACCGATGCCCACGGTACATTCAGTGTACCCGAAGCCAAACAGTTTACAAAAGGTGTAGAAGATTGTAATCTCTATTGGTTCGAAGAACCTATTAGTCCCGATAACAAAATAGGAACGGCAGAGGTCCGCGCCAATACATTTATTCCTATTGCAGCAGGTGAAAGTGAGTATACCGCTTTTGATATTCGCGATTTAATAGCCGAGCGCGCTTTAGATGTGTTGCAACCAGACTGTGCTATAATTGGTGGTATCACCGAAGCTATGCGCGTATCGCAATTGGCACATACCTATCAATTAGAATTGGCACCACATTGTTGGGGCTCTGCGTTTTCTTTTATGGCGGGACTTTCAGTAGCCTTCGCCTCACCATCTGCAAATGTTATTGAGTTTTCATTAGGAGGAAACCCTATGATGTATGATTTGGTAGAAGAGGATATAACAGTTGATAAAGAAGGAATGTTAGTTGCTCCAGATAAACCAGGCTTAGGTTTAACACCTAATTGGGATTTTGTAAAAGACTTTAAACAATAGATTATGGCGAAGGCAGTACACATAAATCATGTTGCATTGGTTGTAAGCAACCTTGAGGAAGCTTGTAAATTTTATGAAGAGGAATTAGGATTGGAAGCTATTCCCGCTTTTTTATTTGATTATCCAACGGCGTTTTTCAAGTTCAATGAACAGCAGCAATTACATTTAACAGAATGGGAAGATACGTACTCTTTTAGAGGTCATATTTGTGTTCAGGTAGATGATATCAACACCCTATTTTTTCGAATGAAAGAGCTTGGTGTCATCGATATTAAACCGTGGGGAAATGTGCGTCAATTACCAGATGGTGCCATACAAATGTTTGTTCGTGACCCATCGGGCAATTTGGTGGAACTATCTTCTGTGCCAGGTGCACATATTGACCCAAAGATATTTGAGGACGAATTATTCAAAGAAGGTATTTATGTCTCAGGAAGAAATGACTTCCGTGGTTACAAATCTAAAGATGCTACCCTATATCATAAATCCGATGAATAAAAAAAACATTCTTTTATTAGAAACCGTTGCCGATGATGCCATGCGCATGTTAGAAGAAGCTTCGGACATGATTGTTTTAACGGGATATGATGAAATAACATTACAAAGCCATATTCAGAACCATAAAATTGATGCTATTATCACTCGCGGAAAAGGACAAGTGAGAGATTCATTAATGCAGCAGTTGCCCAATTTAAAAGTTATCTCTCGCTGTGGTGTAGGCTTAGATAATATTGATGTTTCAGATGCCTCCAAAAAAGGTATTAAAGTAGTAAACGCACCAAATTCCAATGCCGATACTATTGCTGAACATACTATCGCTTTATTATTAATGCTTCAGCGGAATCTATACAATGCCGTAACCATGGTTAAAGAAAACAGTTGGGCAGACCGAGGTACGTATATTGGCGATGAAACCCACGGAAAAACTTTGGGAATAATAGGTATGGGAAATATTGGTAAAAAAGTAGCGAAAATTGCTTCAGCCTTAGGTATGAACGTTATTTACTGGAGTTCAAAAAAAGAAGATGTCCCTTATTCTTTTCTCGATTTAGACACGCTTTTAAAAACATCCGACAGTATAAGTCTACACCTTCCTTTAACTTCGAAAACCGAAAACCTCATTGATGCGGTTGCATTTTCAAAAATGAAACCCAATGCGTTACTAATCAATACCGCCAGAGGTGGCATTATAGATCAAAATGAGTTGTTCAAATCATTGCTAAATAAAAAAATTGCAGGTTTTGCTGCTGATGTTTTAGCGCAAGAACCACCTAGTCAAAACGACCCTCTATTACAGTTAGAAAATGTTTTAATTACTGCCCATTTAGGGAGTTTAACTAAAACAACCTATACCAAAATGTGTACAATGACAGTTGCAAACACATTATCAATTTTAAGAAACGAAACACCAATGGCGAATTGCATTTTTAATTGTAATGAATTAAACCTCAGCTAAAACATAGTTTTATGAAAAAAAATGAACCCATAATTGTTACGCAGCTTTTAAATGCTTCAATAGAACAGATATGGGAAGCATTGACGAATGTTGAACAAATGCGACAGTGGTATTTTAATGTAATACCTAATTTTCAACCCAAAGTTTCTTTTAAAACCAGTTTTTTGATTACAAACGTAGGCCGCAACTTTACCCATAATTGGAAAGTAACAGAAGTCATTCCAAATACAAAAATAAGTTACACTTGGACATTCGATGAATACCCTGGTGAGAGCATTTCTACCTTTGAACTTTCTAAAAAAGAGCATAAAACACTACTTACAGTTACCAGTGAAATCATAAAAGATTTTCCGTCAGATATCCCCGAATTTAAACGGGAAAGTGGTGTTGCGGGTTGGGAGTATTTGATTAAAGAAAGTTTACTTAAATTCTTGGAGAAATCCGATAAATTTTAACACATCCCTTACAATCTTAAATTAGTACCTTAGTTCAAGGAACAAACTAACTTGAATATGAAAAAAGGACTACTTATTGGTGCATATTTATTATGCGCCACAATCGGATTTTCTCAATCCACCGAAGACATCGTTAATGCCATTGAAAAAGAAGGCATTGAAAATTCTCAATTAGAGCAATTGGCTTACGAATTAATGGACCTCAACGGACCACGTTTAGTGGGTACTCCAGAAATGAAAACGGCTCATGATTGGGCAATAAACACCTATAAAAAATGGGGTATTTCTGCCGAGAATCAACAATGGGGAACTTGGAAAGGTTGGCAAAGAGGAATTACACATGTAGATATGGTATCGCCAAGAGTAGCGTCGCTTCACGCCACGCAATTGGCATGGAATCCAAGTACAAGTTCTAAAGGTGTTACCGCATCATTAATAACACTACCAAGTTTTGCGGATTCGCTTTCCTTTGCAAAATGGCTTCCTAATGTGAAAGGAAAAATAGTAATGGTGAGTATGTTGCAACCCACAGGAAGACCAGATGAAAATTGGGAAGAATACGCCACAAAAGCATCCTTCGAGAAAATGAAAAGCGAGCGCGATTCCTTAGAAAAAATATGGAGTCAAAATATTAACAATACCGGCTACACAAGCAGAAATATCAATACAGCATTTGAAAAAGCAGGTGCGGTAGGCATTGCACAGTCTAGATGGTCTGAAGGTTTTGGAGCAAACAAAATATTCAGTGCAGGCACCGAAAAAATTCCCGCAGTAGATATATCATTAGAAGACTACGGAATGTTGTACCGTATGGTTGAACATGGCGCCGATACGCAAATTAAAATAGTAGCGGAATCAAAAGACTTAGGTGTAGTACCAACATTCAACACCATAGCCACAATACCAGGTACCGAATTCCCTGATGAGTATGTAATATTATCTGCCCATTTCGATTCTTGGGATGGTGGTACTGGTGCAACAGATAACGGCACAGGAACTATAACCATGCTAGAAGCTGCTCGTATTCTTAAAAAAGTATATCCTAACCCTAAAAGGACCATATTAATTGGACATTGGGGAAGTGAAGAGCAAGGTTTAAACGGTTCTAGCTCATTTGTAGAAGACCACCCAGAAATTGTTGCAGGGGTTCAAGCTGTTTTTAATCAAGATAACGGAACCGGTCGTGTCGTAAATTTATCTGGGCAAGGGTTTTTGCATGCTTATGATTACCTAGGACGCTGGTTAGAAGCAGTGCCAGAAACCTATAAAAACGAAATAGAAACTACCTTCCCAGGCTCTCCTGGCCGTGGTGGTTCGGACTATGCGTCGTTTGTAGCTGCAGGTGCTCCTGCTTTTTCTTTAAGTTCACTTAGTTGGGATTATTGGAATTACACATGGCATACCAATTTGGATACCTATGACAAAATTGTATTTGATGATGTGCGTAACAATGCAATACTAACGGCAATACTTACCTATATGGCTTGTGAAGATCCTGAGAAAACATCAAGAGAAAAAGCTGTTTTAGGTATTAACCCAAGATCAGGAGAAAAAGGAGAATGGCCAACACCAAGGACTCCCGAACGTAAAGGAGGGCAGTAATTATGCTTACTTTTTAATAATTTAATTCCAGACATATTAATATTTATGTCTGGACATTTATACTATTTAATCTAGATACTAATGAAATAAACCTTTTTATTATTAAAGGGATTCTTTCAACTCATAAAATCTTAGCATTATTAAATATTGAAAAAGTAAAAAAATGGAATGGACAAATTAAAAATAGACCAATCCTTTAAAGGAGAAAACTATACTACCACAAGATTACCAAGGGCGGAATATGAGAATTGTATTTTTGAAAGGTGCGATTTCTCTAAAGGGTATATAGATAATCAAACCTTTTTAGAGTGTGAGTTTATCGACTGTAATTTGAGCAATGCCAATATCGTAAACACCACTTTTAAAGAAGTTACCTTTTCGCATTGCAAAATGATGGGGCTAGCCCTTAATACATGCAATTCATTTTTAATGGATATTTCATTTTTTGACTGTAATTTGAATTTTGCCATTTTTACCGAATTAAAATTAAATGGTCAACTTTTTAAGTCGTGCAATCTTGAAGAAGCAGATTTTAGTGACTGCGATTTAAGCAATGCTAAATTTATGGCGTGTAATTTAAATCGCACAATCTTTTCAAGGACCAATCTGCAAAAAGCAGATTTTAGTACAGCAACCAACTTTAGTATAGATCCAGAAAACAACATGTTAAAAGGCGCTATTTTTTCAGTTGATACGCTCGAAGGACTTTTACAGAAATATAATTTGAAGATTTTAAAATGAATCAAGAAATAAAATCAAAGATCATACAAGTTTGTGATGCTAAAATTGCAAGCAAGGGAGAAAATGTTGGGCTATCGTTTTACGCCTTCTTTAAGAACAAAAATGACAATCCCGAGCTTTTAATGGAAGTGGCCCAATGGTGGATTTTAGTGCATAGGCTAGATCATTTTGAAAAAGCAGTGAAAATTAAACAAATGGTAAAATCTATAACCTAATACACAATGAAAAGTACCTTTTTAATGCTATTTATAATAATGGATATTACTTGTTGTACGAATCAAAAGCTAAGTCACAAAGAGACTGTCACTACCTATTACAAAGCTTTTGATTCTGGTGATTTCGAAAAAATTAACTCGGTAGTACATGATAGTATTACTATAGTTTCTGGAGATTTTATTTCGATTTTTAATAGAGATAGTTTTTATACTTTCTATAAATGGGATTCCATTTTTAAACCATCTTATGAACTCCTTGAAATAGAAGAAAAAAACAATATTATTATCGCAACTATTTCACAAAACAATATCCGAAATAAATTTTTAAAAAATAATCCGTTAAAACTGAAGGTCAAATTATCTTTTGTCTCAGATAAAATAACAAAACTTGAGGAGTTAAACTACATTGATGTAAACTGGAATATTTGGGCAAAACACCGAGATTCTTTAGTTAGTTGGATAAAAATAAATCACCCAGAGTTAGATGGTTTTGTAAATGACATGACTATGCAGGGGGCTATTAATTATGAGAAGGCGATTGAATTGTACAATGGCCGTGAATAGTTAGAAATGAAACGTAGTACTGAAAAACTCGCTGGCTTACTGGTTTACATTGTTTCGACAACCATTTTATCTGGTTTGTATGGTATTCTACACAATCAAATTACGTTTACCATATCTAACGAATACTTTACTCACTTTAAATTTCTACAACATCATCTACCCGAATATTATACAGAACCTGCAAGATTAGGCGCAAGTATTATTGGATGGAATTCAACTTGGTGGGTTGGATTAATTTTTGGATTCATTCTAGGAATTCTATGTTTACGGAAAAATGGCCTAACATTTAGAGAAAGGTTTAAAGCTTTAAGAACGGTTTTTGTAATGACATTTTTGTTTGGAGTTTTTGGTGCAATCCTTGCATTTACACAATGGCAACAAGAAAAATATTATGAAGTCCTTAATTTTCCGAGTTATGGAGAATTAATTGATAATTCCCTCCAAACAATGTCTAATCCATTTGCATTTTTAAGGGCAGAAACAATACATAATTTCAGTTATATTGGAAGTGTAATAGGCTTATTAATTGGAGCTTTTCAACTTTGGAAAAAAAGTGCGAACTAGAACTATATTTCTGAATATAAATCAATAAAAGTCCTTAAATACAACATAAAAGGTTGAACATAGTTTAAAAAAAACCAGTCAACGATAAATATCATACGTACATCTTTTCTTTAAAAATTTGTGTTAACTAATTTTATTATTAATTATCTTTCGTAATTATTTTAAATATCAAAACAACATTAATTAACTAATTACTAGTCAAAACATTAACCATGAAAAAGATTACTTTATTATTAGCCTTTTTTACTATAGGCTTCACGTTTGCGCAAGCCCCATTAGAACAAGGAAGTTTACAAGCAAACGCTGGTGTTGGCGCATCAGGATGGGGAATACCTGTTTACGCAGGATTGGAATTTGGTGTAGCTCCAAATATAACTGTTGGCGGAGAATTATCTTATCAAGCTTATAATCATGCTAGTGGTTTTAGTGGCGATTATAAGAGTTCTATATTTGGTATTACTGGAAATGGTAATTACCACTTTAATGAGGTATTTAATATTCCAAGTCAATGGGATGTTTATGCAGGTGCAAATTTGACTTATTATAGTTGGTCAACTAAAATTAACGGTAGCACTGTTGACTATAGTGGCGCAGACAACTTTGGACTTGGTTTACAAGTTGGGGGTCGCTATTTCTTCAATGATAAATTTGCGATAAATGCTCAAGTAGGCGGAGGAAATATCGTAAGTGGAGGAAGAGTTGGTATTACATATAAATTATAAGCACACTTTTTAATATAATACTGGGGTGGTTTACAACGATGTAAGCCACCCTTGTTTTTATAATAGTAAGCATACCATAAACACCCAATGATTAAAGTACACCATACCGCCATAATCTGCTCTAATTACGAAGTTTCCAAACAATTCTATTTAAATGTGTTGCGCTTGGAGATTATTCGTGAAGTTTATCGCGAAGAGCGACAATCTTACAAACTAGATTTGGGTTTAAACGGCGAATATATAATTGAATTATTTTCTTTTCCAAATCCACCACAGCGACCATCAAGACCAGAGGCCTGTGGATTGCGCCATTTAGCTTTTGAGGTAAATAATCTAGAAAAAATAATTGCTCATTGTAAAAAGCATAAGGTAATTGTAGAACCTATTCGAATAGATAAGTTCACCAACAAGCGATTTACATTCATTGCTGACCCTGACGACTTGCCTATAGAGTTTTATGAAAAGTAAATAACATCATGGCAAGCCCTTGTCGAGGCATTAAATGGCATCTATATACAATGTGGGCGGATTTAAATTAGCACAAACTTTGAGTTAAACCAATGAGTATTATTTTTTTATACTTTTTGGTTTATATTTTTTTGTTTAAAATTTGGTTGTTTTAAATTAATTCATTATTGCTCTTGAAGGCAATGAACATCACTTGTGACCTTAGATTTCAACATTTTGTGTTAAAAACTTTGTCACTAAAAAGCTCAAACAGCCTTTATATATTTACGAAAAAGCCCAAACTTTACATACTACAACAGCATAAAATATAATATTCTGGAAACAAGACATAAGATAAAATCTGTAAGACTTAAAGAAGAGGTTGTGGAAATGGTCGATAAAATGGCTAAAGAAAACAACAGGACGTTTTCAAATATGGTAGAAACAATTTTATTGAATTTTAAACCTGATGAGCATCAGCTTTTAATATAAAACGAAAAAAGGATACGCTACGAACGTATCCTTTTTAGTACCTGTACTGGATTAATTTCCGAAAAAGCAGCAGTATAAATACCGCTATTAATTCACTTCTAAATCACAAAGGTCATGGCGACACGTGTAGTTAGAAGAACCCATACAGTTCGTATTCCTTCTAGAAGGGTTACGGTTACTCGTACGGTTCGGATTACAACTAGAGTTTCTAGGTAATCTAAAACGGAACTTGTAAGTTTTTACTTCTTGCAAGGGGCGGGATTGAATAATAGTAACATTCCGCCCAATTTTTAAAAAAGATGTAAACCTTTGGTCGAAGGTGGTCTCATTAGCCATTCTTAGATGGGTCGAGGTAAACATCAACATTGGTTTTATCTTTTTAACGTCAATATTACAGTACTGGCGTTTTTTTATGCGATAAATTTAAATAAATAATCAAAACAATTTATCACAAAAAGGTTATTAATAATCAAAAATACTATTTATTTGATTATTAATGTCATATAATTGCATATATATTTTTTTATTTGAATTATGAACAACCTTGTTAAAATGCTTTTTGTCGCAGTTAATAAACAAACAGGCATAGTTGTATTTGCTGAAACTAATTTAAAAGCATTTGTTGAAGGTTGTAAATCTAAAATAGGACTTATACAAAGTGTTTCTTATTATAGAGTAAAATTCAAGGAGCAAGAAGTATTATACCACACCGATAATTTTGGTAGGCAGTTTATTTTGCAAAAAGTTAAATAATTAATGGTGTTTTACTTTATAAATAAAATATTCTCCACACTCTAAAGGGTTTTCTTCTTTCCTTATTAAAGTCCAATAACTTGGAAAATCTTTATCTTCTACAAATTCAGTAATCTTTTTTAAGTTTCCGAACGTACCTAATGGAACTCCATCTTTTAGGAGTACATAGTATTTTTTATTTTTTTGTCTCTCTTTGTATGTTGTCATATTTCAAAGAGGTTGGAGATGTAGCACTAAAGGTTGTGGTAAGAAGTTTACAGTACGTACAGGAACTATTTTTGAGCAATCTAATATTAAGTTTAGAATATGGTTTGCTGCTATATGGTTGGCTACGGAGCATAAAAAAGGAATTAGTTCAGTACAATTAGCAATCGATTTAAGTATTACTCAAAAATCTGCTTGGTTTGTACTTCATAGAATTAGAGAAATGCTAAGAGAGAAAGCTCCACAAATGTTAGGGGAAAATAAAATGGTAGAAACCGATGCAACTTACATAGGTGATAAGGAAGGTAACAAGCACTTTAATAAAAGACGTTCGCAAGAAGATAAATCGTTGACCAATGAAGGTAAGGCGTACAAGCCAAAAACTACCATTAATAGGTATCATTGAGCGTAACGGTAAGGTAGCTTTGAAACAAGTATCAGGGGAAACCACTCAAAATATGGTAGAGTTCGTTAAAACTCATGTACCGCAGGATTCAACTATCTATTCAGATGAAGCACCCGCATACAAGCAGTTGAAAAGAACCTATAAACATGACAATGTAAAACATGCTCTTAATATCTATGTAGAAGGTCAAGTACACACAAATACTATAGAAGGTTTTTGAAGCGTTTTAAAGCGTGGTATATATGGTGTTTATCATCAAGTTAGCGATAAACACATTAGCCGTTACTTAGATGAATATGCACCTAGATTTAATAATAGAAATTTAACTAGTGGAGAGCGTTTTAATCATTTCTTAAAAGGTTCGGAAAGTGTGATTAGTTACAAATTGTTGATAAAAGATGTTTAGTTTGTTTGCATTTGAACGATTTTCTATTCCTTTAATACTAAAAAAGTGGTAAATGAGTTGTAATTAGTACGGCCTTTGGTTTATATTTGTCCGTGAAACAAATTTTTTGTTAAAAAAAAGTTAAAGTTGATAACTTGCTAATAATTAGTGTAATTTTTTTTAAGAATATTACACTAATCAACTAAACAAACTGTGAATATGGCAATTGCAATTAAACAAATACCAGTTTTAAAAGGTAGCGTAGCTAAAAGCTTTGTGCAAAAAGCTACTAAAAACATGGAAAAAAGGCATTCTGTCGATTTTACCAAACAAGCCGCTAATGCCAAAAAAATTCTAGAAAAAGCCAAATTGTAAATTTTTAATTTGGGGTTTTTAGAAGACAACTGTACTTTTCGTGAATATAATCACAGTAAACTTAAGGACTGTGAACCCTTTTCTTGCGGACACCAAGATTTAGATGATTTTTTTAAAAACGATTGTGATGATTATGCTTATCAATTACTTGGTAAAACATATTGTTTCAATCTTGATTCAAATAATAAAAAAATTGTCTGTGCCTTTACTGTATCAAATGATAGCGTAAGAACTAAATTTCTTCCTAAAAATAAAAGAAATAAACTGAACCGAAAAATCCCATACATAAAACAAATGGGAAGTTATCCTAGCGCACTTATCGGTCGTTTAGGTGTGGCTAAAGAATTTTCAGGAAAGCATTATGGAGATGAATTAATGGATTTTATAAAGTATTGGTTTATTGATCCGGCTAACAAAACAGGGTGCAGGTATATTGTAGTTGATGCGTATAATGAAGATAAGCCAATAAACTATTATAAAAGAAATGGCTTTGAATTTCTTTTCGATAACGAAACTGACGAAAAACTTTATAGTGGGATTAAAATAAAACTTTCAAAAAAACAATTACTTTATAATCGTTTTAGAAGATTTTTTAATATGAAGGAAATTGTAATTGAAGGACTTAAAACTAGATTAATGTATTTTGATTTAATTGTTTTAAGGTTGAATGATTAGCTTTACATTATGTCAGAAAAGAAAAAAAATAAAGAGCGTAAAAGCAAGTACGACAAGAAGTTGAAAATAAACACGACTTTGGATGATGTACTAAAGGCTTCAGCTCCAAAAAAGAAAAATAGCGATTCAAAATAAGCCAATGGTAAGGGCTTAACGCACGTTCATACTTTACCATTACTTCTGTTACAATAACCTTTTCCGTGAGGTGGCAGGATGCCCGTACAATCTTAAAGACTGAATTAGCGGTCTTGGAAAGTACAAACAGATTTATCTAAAAAAATTACGTTCCTGTAATTTGATTAACTACTTTATTTTACTCGCCCACATTGTATATAGATGCCCATTAAATTACAAACAATATTGATATTTCTACGCAAGCATCAAAATATTTAAATCTTGATATTCTTATAAACTGAGCCGTTTGTAAACGTTTAAATTGTATCTTGATACAAATACGCCCTTATGAAAATTTTGCTTCTTTTCTTGCTTACTACAACTTGTTTACTAAATGCTCAAAACACGGTTTCTTTTGAAGAAGGCATGACGAGTCCGGATGCATCACTAGCTACTATTGATTGGCTAACCGGTCATTGGAAAGGCAAAGCCTTTGGCGGAATTGCTGAAGAAATATGGAGTCCACCTGTCGATGGCTCTATGATGTTCTCATTCCGTCTTATTGACAAAGGCACAGTGAGTTTTTATGAATTTGGGCATATTTTAGAAACCGAAGGCACTTTAATTCTACAGCTAAAACATTTTAATGGTGATTTAAGTGGTTGGGAAGAAAAAGATGAAACCATAGATTTTAAATTAGTAAAACAAGAAGAAAACCGATTGTACTTTAATGACTTTACTATAGAACGTATTTCAGATAAGGAAATAAATATGTATGTAGAAATTGGTGAAGATGAAGGAACCTCAAACGAAGTAATCTTTAACTACCACAGACAATAGATGGAAAGAAAGTGTTTAGAATGTGGAAATAAGGTCATGGGCAGAATTGACAAAAAATTCTGTAATGACCAATGCCGTAATACGTATAACAATAAAGTTAATCCAGACAGTAAAAATCTAATTAGAAATATTAATAATAAGCTTCGTAAAAACTACCGTATTCTTGATAGCTATAAATTAAAAGACGGCAAAACTAAAACCACCCGTATGCGGTTAATAGATAAAGGTTTTGATTTCGATTTTGTAACTAATTTGTATACTACCAAAAAAGGCACAACGTATTACTTTCTATATGATTTAGGATATTTACCCTTAGACAATGATTTTTATATGATTGTAAAGAGAGAGTAGTTGGTTGTGAATAGTATATAAAAAAGTCTCCTTTTAGGAGACTTTTTTATAAGTAATCTTCTTACTTGATAAATTTTATTTCCAATTATGACCACTTAATTTAAGTGCGGCAATTACGATATCTTTTCTACTAATTTGCCCTACTAAAAGGCCTCCTTTCATTACGGGTAATCTTCTTCTATTATGTTGTGCAAAAATACCAGCTGCATCAAAAATTGATATATCGTGAGGAATGGTCTCTACAGACTTTGTCATGAAATTTTCTACACTTTTGTCTAAAATAGGCTGATTAAAATAGCGGCTTTCAGAAATCTGTTTCATACAATCCGCTTCAGAAATAATGCCAACTAAAAATCCATTATTATCTAAAACAGGACCCCCAGAAATATGATGTTTAGCAAATTTCTCCATTACGGCTAAAATAGAATCATCTGGCGAAAAAGTGATTAACTTAGTCGTCATATAATCAGCGACCAAAATTGGGGCTTCAAATTCTTTTTTAAATACCTTTCGAACGCCTTGAAAGCTTTTGATTCCCATAGTAGTTTGTTTAGAGGTTGATTACTAAAGATAACAAAAAATATCACATTTGCTAATAAAAGTCGATATAAGCAACTTATTTTTAATAATTTATGACTTTATAAAAGAATAACACAATGATGAAAAAGACCCCGACCATTTTAACCTTATTACTTATTGTACTGTCAATCTACTGGAGTTTTCGTGTGCATTTACCTCAATACAATGCAGAAAAATTAGTTGTAGAGACTGAATTTTCTACAGACCGGGCCCTAGAACATGTGAAAGAAATATCAAAAGAGCCACATGGCGTTGGTTTCCCTGGTCATATTAAAGTACGTTCCTATATTATTGCAGCGCTTAATAAATTAGGTTTAGAAACAACATTACAAGAAGGCTATACAGCAGGCGATTGGGGAAATTTGAGCAAAGCAGAAAACATTCTTGCACGTATTAAAGGAAGTGAAAATGGTAAAGCTTTATTATTATTAAGTCATTATGATAGTAGCCCACACTCTTCTTTAGGGGCAAGTGATGCTGCAAGCGGTGTAGCAACTATATTAGAAGGAATTAGGGCATTCTTGAAAACAAATCAGAATCCTAAGAATGACATTATTATTCTTATTTCTGATGCTGAAGAATTAGGACTTAACGGGGCAGATTTATTCGTAGACCAGCACGAGTGGTTAAAAGAGGTAGGGCTTGTTTTAAATTTTGAAGCACGTGGCAGTGGTGGCCCAAGCTATATGCTCATGGAAACCAACAGGGGAAATAGTCGTTTAATCAGCGAGTTTATAAAAGCAAATCCAGAATTTCCTGTTGCAAACTCTCTTGCTTACAGCATCTATAAAATGTTACCAAATGATACTGACTTAACTGTTTTTAGAGAAGATGGAGATGTAGAAGGTTTTAATTTTGCTTTCATTGACGACCATTTTGATTATCATACTGCGAATGACAATTATGATCGTTTAGACAAAAATACATTAGCACACCAAGGAAGTTATCTAATGCCATTATTGCATCATTTTAGTACTATTGATTTAAATAATTTAAAAAGTTTAAATGACAATGTATACTTTAATGTTCCTTTTTTTAAAATGGTTTCTTACCCTTTTGAGTGGATTATGCCAATGTTACTTATCGCAGTAATCTTCTTCATTATTTTAATAATTAGCGGTTTTAAAAAGAAAGTACTTAATATCAAGGATATTTTAAAGGGGTTTATACCGCTATTATTCTCACTTATAATTAATGGAATTGTTGGTTTTTATAGCTGGTCCTTACTTAAATGGCTTTATCCAAGTTACAAAGACATATTACATGGGTTTACATACAACGGCCATGCCTATATTATGGCATTTACACTTTTCTCAATAGGTACTTGCTTTTATGCGTACCATAGATACAAAGTTGTAAAAACGGCCAATTTATTAATTGCTCCACTCTTTTTATGGCTTTTAATATGTGGATTATTAGCAGTGTATTTAAAAGGAGCTGCGTTTTTTATAGTTCCCGTTTTCAGCTTTTTAGTAGCCTTGTATGTACATGTAAATCAGAAAAACCCAAATCCCTTTTTATTGACATTTTTAGGTATTCCAGCGCTATTTATTTTATCACCATTCGTTAAAATGTTTCCGGTTGGCCTTGGTTTAAAAATGATGATAGCTACCACGCTATTAACTACCTTAATTTTCTTTTTACTACTACCTTTATTTACGAAATACGGACAAAAAGCTGCGCTATCATTTCTTAGCTTTTTACTGTTTGTAGGTTTTATGGTTTCTGCACACATGAATTCCAATTTTACAAATGAAAGTCCAAAACCAACAAGTTTATTATATGTATTAAATGCAGACGATAATAAAGCAATGTGGGCAACTTACGAACATGAGCTATCTGACTGGACTACTCAATTTATAACCGACAAAAATGATGTCGACAGTACATTAACCAATACTACTATTAGTAGTAAATATGCCTCTAATTTTACGTATACAAATGTAGCTCCCTATATAAAAATACCTATTCCAAATATTGAAAAACAATTAGATACGGTAATTGGAACAAACAGACATTTGCGCATTTGTATAACCCCAAACAGACCTATTAACAGGTTGGAGGTTTTTACCAACGAAGTAGAAATTTTAAAAGCTAATGTTAATAGTGTTGAACTCTCTGAACACTTTTTAAAAAATAGAGGAAGTGGTAAACTAATTACCCATTATGTAAGTGATATGGTTTATACAGAATTGAACCTAGAGGTGTCTGCAGCTGCCAAATTAGAATTAACTGTTTATGAAGCGTCGAACGATTTATTAAGCAATAAGTTATTCAAAATCCCGCAACGAAAGGAAAACCAAATACCAATGCCGTTTATTCTAAACGACGCTATATTAACCATACAAAAAATTAAATTTGAATAAAAAAATTGGAATTATTGGTTGTGGTTGGCTAGGGCTACCTTTAGCGGAAAACCTTATTCGTGAAGGATATTTTATTAATGGAACTACCACCTCCGAAGAAAAAATGACATTACTGCAAAAAAAAGGCATCAATCCTTTTCATATTTCATTGTCCGAAAAAGGCATACATGGGAGCATTCAAGAATTTCTAAATGATGTTACTATATTAATCATTAATATACCCCCTAAATTACGAGGAAAAGGGCCTAAAGAAAGTTACATATCAAAAATTAAATTGTTGCACACAGCAATAAAAAAATCTGAAGTAACTAACATAATTTTTGCCAGCAGCACAGCCGTTTATGGTGATGCTGAAGGTATTGTTACAGAAAAATCTACGACAAAACCAAATACTGATTCCGGTATACAATTATTGCAATGCGAAGACCTGTTTAAAAACGATCCCGATTTACAAACAACCATTATCCGCTTTGGTGGTTTAATAGGCCCAAATAGGCATCCAATAACTATGTTATCTGGTAAAGAGAATCTTAAAGGAGGAAATGCGCCCGTAAATCTAATTCACTTAAATGATTGTTTAGGAATTATAAAAACTATACTAAAGCATAATTATTGGAATGAAGTGTTAAATGCAGTATACCCAGCACATCCAACAAAAAAAGAATACTATACAAAACAAGCTTTAGAAAGAGGATTAACACCACCCATCTATAAATTAGAGAATACTAAAGAATACAAATTAATTAATTCTTGTAAGATTTTTCTTATTAAGGATTACACTTTTTTCACAACTATAAACTGAAGTTTTACCACATTAAAACCAAATTTCACAACAAACAGGACAAAATACAGTTAACATTTTATTGATTATCAACTACTTATCAACGTATGACATATCTTTGTTCTACAATATAAATCCAAAATGTTATGAAGAAAGTAAAAATAAGGGAGCGGGTTTTAGTTGAATTAGAGAAACTCATCTCCCTAAGTTGTAAGAACCTTAACAGTTCCAAAAAGTATGAACAATTACATATAGCGTTATTAAAAAAGTATTACAATGCTACTAACGTTACTATAGACTATCATAGACATAGAATAAAGATGGAGGTAATACAAGATGATAGTTCATATGACCCTAAAACCATCAATACCAATATACCTACGTTTTATACCAATCTACTATTCAATAATTTGCATAAATTTTTAACCTCTTGTATTGAAAAAGATAACAAAAGCATAGGTTTCTACTCCAAACTCCTAAGCTCTTTTAGAAGGTCCAACCATTTATTAGAGCTTGCTTAAAACAGCAAAAGTATATTAAACTTAGAAGGCGCCTTATAGGCGCCTTTTTCCTTTTTTAACATTTAATGCTTTCCTTAACAAGATCATACAGAATATTTTAATAGTTTAGCGCACCTTAAATAGAACTATAAAGATGAAAAAGACAGTTTTAATAGCATTAATTGCCGTATTATTTTCTAGCGGTTATACCTATTCACAAACAAAAACAGAATTACAAAAGCATTATCAAGCGTTTTATGACCAAATGCGTTTACAAGGAGATGTTGATGGTGTAATTAATGCCTTAACCCATTTAAATGTATTATCCCCATCAAAAGAAAGAAATGATACCCTAGCGTATATCTATGCAAATGATAACCAGCATTTACAAGCCTTAAATACCATTGGGATAGAAAAGTTAGATACTGACTCTGACTTAGCGGTACAAGTAAAAGCTATTTCTTTAAAAGCTTTAAATCAGCCTAAAAGAGCTTTAGAGCAATTTGAAGTATTAAACACAAGAGATCCTAATGCATATTTAGCTTACGAATTAGCAGATTTAAAAGTACAATTAGGAGATAATACAGGCGCAATGACAAATGTAGAATATGGCATTGCCAATGCAACGGATGATATGAAATATGCCTTTTACGAGCGCCAACAGCCATATGAAGTTCCTTTAAAAGCAGCCTTTTTACATATTAAAGGATTAATACAGTATAATATAGATAAAAATAATATTGATCAAGCCATTTCAACAATTGATCAAGCTTTGCAAATTGATTCTAATTTTAATTTAGCAAGTTTAAGTAAACAAGCGTTGACCTCTAGAAAAAATACCCCCGAAGAGAAAAAATAGCACTTAAAAATTGTATTCTAAAAAATGCGGATTTAAACAATCCGCATTTTTTATTTCAATTTCATTTGTTTTAGCAAAAGGCTATCCTGTTCACTTTTAATTTTAACAAGTTCATCTACATTTTCATTAGGCACTGCTATTGAAAGGACATAATGTGCTATTTTCCGTTGACCTTCTTTAAAACACCCGACCCTCTACATATTTTCATTTGTGTATCCAAAAGCTCATCGAACCACACAAAATTTGTGCTATCACCAACATAGATATTTCTTTCGACGGCGGTAAAATTCCATGCTTTACCCTTATCGAAATGAGGCTTAGCATAGTCCATAAATTCCTGGCGCTGCCAATTTTCTGTTGCATCTGTACCAATAAACACCGCATCGTTAGTCATAAGATCAAAATACGTCTTAAAATCAGCCGAACCCGCTGCGGCATGCCATTCATCTAAAGATTTAGCAATTAAAGTTTTTTCGTTATCCTGTCCAAAAAGTAGTGTTCCTGCAACCAAAAACAATACATTAATTATCTTCATTTGCACGTAATTCATCTGGTAAGGTATTATTTACAATGACATTAAACTGGTTTCTAAGGTCATTATAGGCAGTTATCATTTCTACTAAAGAACCCTTTGGATTTTGACGATATTCCAAATCCCCCTTGGTTTTTAAGACATAAGTTTTAAATATTTTTTGTCTACTTTTTATTTGGGCAACATCAAAACGTTCCGGATAAATACCCTCTTCCATTTTCTTTTGATTTTCAACCAATTCTTCAACTACTAAGGCAAAATCTTCCCTGTTTTCTGTTGAATAAATTTTATCAAAGCTTCTTTCCAAGACCATATAATCTTTCCAATCGTTAAGTATAGCTTGAGCTTTAATATCTACATTAAGTTTTACGGGAAGGCTATCGGTTACCGATTCCCATTTCGACTCTTGAACCTTGGTAGTTTCTATAGTAGCATCTTTACAAGAAGCAATTAGAAGTATTACTATTAAAAAAAAGATATTTTTAGGCATAAGCGAATGTACAAATTTTAAGAAAAGGTATCTTTATACATTATTCATTTAACGCTTATTTAAATGCCAAAATATATATTGATAATTGGAGCTTGTGGTCAAATTGGAACAGAACTAACATTAGCACTTCGAGAAAAATACGGAAGCAACCAAGTTATTGCCAGTGATATTAGAGAGGGAAATGATGATTTAATGCAATCTGGACCATTTGAAATATTAGACGCTACCAATTATGATGCTCTTGAAGAGGTTATTGCCTATTATGACATTAGCGAAATATATTTAATGGCTGCTATGCTAAGTGCTACGGCAGAGAAATTTCCTATGCGCGCATGGAACCTTAACATGAACACATTATTCAATGTTTTAAATTTAGCAAAAGAGAAAAAAATAAACAAGGTTTTTTGGCCATCGAGCATTGCTGTTTTTGGCCCAAATACACCCAAAGAAGATACGCCACAAAACACTATAATGGAGCCTAGTACAGTTTATGGTATTAGCAAACAATCTGGCGAACGTTGGTGCGAATATTATTTTAATAAATTTAATGTAGATGTAAGAAGTATTCGTTATCCAGGACTCATTAGCTGGAAAACCATGCCAGGTGGCGGTACAACTGATTATGCAGTTGAAATTTACCATAAAGCTTTAACTGAAGGCTCTTACACTTGTTTTTTAGAGGAAGACACAAAATTACCTATGATGTTCATGGATGATGCCATACGCGCCACTTTACAGATTATGGATGCCCCGGAAACAAATATAAAAGAACGTTCTGCATATAATTTAGCGGCAATGAGTTTTACTCCTAAAGAATTAGCAGAAAGTATCACTGCAGTTATGCCTGAGTTTAAAATTAACTACGAACCGGATAGCAGGCAACAAATTGCCAATTCTTGGCCAAGTAGTATCGATGACACTAATGCGCAAAAAGATTGGAACTGGAAGGCAGAATTTGACCTTGAAAAAACTACCGAAACTATGTTGGAAAATTTGAAGAACAAGGTTTAGCCTGTTCTTCAAATTTTATTTATTTATTGAAACTTCAAGCGTTTTTCAATTGCCATAATCATAGCGTTTGCGATATCTTTTCCTGTAGCATTTTCAATACCTTCTAGTCCTGGAGATGAATTTACCTCAAGTAACAATGGACCTTTATTAGAACGGATAATATCTACCCCGGCTACGGCCAAGTTTAATACTTTTGCCGCTTTTAAGGCAAGTTTCTTTTCTTCGGGCGTTATTTTAATAATTGATGCTATACCACCTTGGTGAATATTAGCTCTAAACTCTCCTTTTTGAGCTTGTCTTTGCATACTTGCCACAACCTTACCATTAACCACAAAACAACGTATATCTTGCCCGTTTGCTTCTTTAATGAACTCTTGTACCAAAATGTTGGTATTAACACTTTTAAAGGCATTAATAACACTTTCTGCAGCCTTATTTGTTTCTGCTAAAACTACACCTTTACCTTGGGTACTTTCTAATAGTTTTATAATTAATGGTGCACCATTAACCATTTTAATAAGGTCTTTGGTATCCATTGGAGATTTAGCAAAACCAGTAATTGGAATATGGATATCGTTATTAGAAAATAGTTGAGAGGCAAAAAGTTTATCTCTAGATTGCGAAATGGCTTCAGCAGAATTTTGGCAATACACCCCTAAATTTCTGAATTGACGAATTAATGCACAACCATAAAAAGTAACTGCAGGCTTTATTCGTGGGATAACAGCATCGAAATCTTTAAGGATACTACCACCACGATATCTAATTTCTGGTGAATGTGCATCAAGCTTCATATAAACTTGCTCAACATTTAAAAATACAATTTCATGACCTCTGGCTTCAGCAGCCTCCATTAGTCTTTTGTTACTATACAACAATGGATTACTAGCTAACAAAGCAATTTTTAATCCTGTTTTTTCTTTAAAATACGGAGCGTACTTTTTATTGATTTCAATTTCATCAATTGCATTCAATTGACATGTTACTGCTGGATTTACAATAAAACGATCATTCAGCGCTTCTCTTCCTAGCAGCATACGAAACTCCATCGTATCTCTATTTGCAAGTGTAAGTTCAATGTCAAAAGTGTCATCACCCATTGTAACAGGTGTTTTTATAACAAACCGTTCTTCTGAGATACCTGACGAACTTTTAACCATTCTACGAGTAACTAGCCTTGCCTGACATTCAATGGCAATACTTCTATTTTCTTGCAGGGGACTTACTTCAAATTTAACCCACTCTTGTCCTCCTTTATTTATAACTTTTAAATTGGTTGCCTGTATAGAAGATGTTTTAGCACCAGAATCAACCCTTGCTTTAATAGCAGGTATACCCAGTTCTTTAAAAACACACCACTCCTCACTACCTATAATCTGTAAATTGTCCAAATTCTTATTTTTGACTCCTGTAAACTACGGAGTTATCCTTATTTCTTTTTTAACTCAAATAAATCTGTTCTTCTATCCTTCAAATTGCGTACCGCCCCAAATTGATTAAGCTCTCGCAATAAGTCTATATCTACATCTGCGATTAAAATCATTTCTGTATTTTGGGTAGCTTCCGCCTTAATACCATTTGTTGGAAAAGAGAAGTCACATGGTGTAAACACCATAGATTGAGCAAACTGTATATCCATATTCTGTACATTAGGCAAGTTACCAACACTTCCTGCAATGGCCACATAACATTCATTCTCAATAGCTCGTGCTTGCGCACAATGGCGCACACGTGAATATCCGTTTTGGGTATCTGTCAGGAATGGAACAAACAATATATCCATGCCTTCATCTGCCAATAATCTACTTAGCTCAGGAAATTCAGAATCATAACAAATTAAAACTCCTATTCTTCCACAATCCGTATCGAAGGTTTTTAACTGGGTGCCGCCCTGCATTCCCCATACCTTTGCCTCATCTGGAGTTACATGCAGCTTTTCATAACGTTCCACACTACCATCACGTCTACATAAATAACCTACATTATAAAGGCGACCATCTATCATTTCAGGCATACTTCCAGAAATAATATTTATGTTATAAGATATGGAAAATTCAGAAAATTTCTGAACTATGGCTTGGGTATGTTTAGCTAATTCTCTAATAGCACTAGCTGTAGACATATGATTGTTATCTGCCATTAAGGGTGCATTAAAAAATTCTGGAAACAAAGCAAAATCTGATCGGTAACCAGAAACAGAATCTATAAAAAATTCCGCTTGCTGTAAAAGTTCTTCCAAATCTTTGTAGGGACGCATTTGCCATTGAATCAATCCTAAACGAACAATTGATTTTTTGGTTACAGCCTTTATTGATGGTTTTTGATAGTAGATATTATCCCATTCCATTAATATAGCAAAGTCTTGCGATGCCTTATCACCGTCTAAATACCCTTTCATTACCTTTGCTGGGTGAAAATCATTACTGATTTGAAAGCTTAATACTGGATCATGTATTTCTTTACGACGTACCCTAGCAATATATTCTTTTGGCGATAGTTCTGCGGCATGAGAATGATAGTTTGGCATACGACCGCCAAAGACAATACTTTTTAAGTTTAGTTTCTCACAAAGTTCTTTTCTATAATCGTACAAACGTCTTCCTAAACGTAATCCTCTAAAACTAGGCTTTATAAAAACTTCTATGCCATAAAGTACATCACCCTCATTATTATGGGTATCAAAAGAATACTTACCTGTTATTTGCTCGTAGGTATGATTATCATCAAATGTATCATAATCTACAATTATGGACAATGCTACACCCGCTATTTGTCCATTGATTTTTATAACTACTTGTCCCTCTGGAAATTTATCAATTAGAGATTTTATATGCTCTTCTTTCCAATAAGACCCAGGCATATTGGTATAAGCAGAAATCATTGCCGTTTTTAATTCTTGATAATCATCAAGATCTAAAAACTTTAATTCAATATTTTCAATTTCATCAATTTTCATATAGCAATTGTGAGTACAACGATGTTTAGTTTAAATATTTATATAGAATATATTCCTTTTTCGAATTTACATAGTGTAAACCGAAAAAGGAATATTTACGTATTAATTAAGATGTTTATGTAGTATTAACTAAACTACAAATTTAGTCTTCATCATGGCCATCAACCATATCCTCTGGATCTGGCTCTACTACTGCAGTTGGATCATCATCATCGAAATCTTCATAATCATCTTCATCATAATTCTCCATGGTATACTCCAGCTTAGCACTAATCTTAACTAAATACTTGGTATCTTCAGTTAATACCTCAACCGCCTCAATACGTTCACCTTGTCCGTTTCTGAAAGAGATAATATTACGATCATCATAACCATCAGGATATCTTTCTACCAAAAGTTTTAGAACTTCTGGGGTCAATTTTTTAAAGTCAACAATGACTCTATTTAAATGTGCGTTCTTGTCCATAATTACATATCTAATAGGTAAGCAAAAATTAAAGGTGCCACTATCGTCGCATCACTTTCTATAATATATTTTGGAGTATTTATATCTAATTTACCCCAGGTTATTTTTTCATTTGGCACTGCACCAGAATAAGATCCATAACTTGTTGTGCTATCACTTATTTGACAGAAATAACTCCAAAAAGGAGTGTCAGTACGTTCCATATCTTGATACAACATTGGCACTACACAAATTGGGAAATCACCAGCAATACCTCCGCCTATTTGGAAAAATCCAATTCCGTTTTCAGAATTCGCAGTATACCAATCTGCTAAAAAGGTCATATATTCTATGCCAGATTTCATGGTACTTGCCTTAAGCTCACCTTTCATTACGTATGACGCAAATATGTTACCCATTGTACTATCTTCCCAACCTGGGCAAATGATAGGCAGGTTTTTTTCTGCGGCCGCGTACATCCAAGAATCCTTAAGGTCTATTTCGTAATATTCCTCTAAAACCCCAGAAAGTAACATTTTGTACATAAACTCATGAGGTAAAAAGCGCTCACCTTTGTCATCTGCATCTTTCCATATTTTAAAAATATGCTCTTGTAATCTTCTAAAAGCTTCTTCTTCTGGAATACAAGTATCCGTTACTCTATTTAAGCCTTTCTCTAACAAATCCCACTCATCTTGCGGAGTCAAATCTCTGTAGTTTGGTACCCGTTTGTAATGAGAGTGGGCAACCAAGTTCATAATATCTTCTTCAAGGTTTGCACCAGTACAAGATATGATTTGAACTTTATCTTGACGAATAACCTCAGCAAATATTTTACCAATCTCAGCGGTAGACATTGCACCAGCTAATGACACCAACATTTTGGCTCCATTATTTAGTTGGTCCTCGTAACCTTTTGCAGCGTCAACTAATGCAGCTGCGTTAAAATGTAAATAATACTTTTCAATAAAATTGGTGATAGCACCTTTATTCTTCGTCATCTTCAAATTTTGAATTCGTATTTGATTTATAATCTACATCAAAAGTATTATCATACTCTTGATCTATATCTTGCCCTGCAAATTTATAGCTAAGCATTTTATAATATAGTTTTGCTGCTAAGAAATTTGATGATTTATCGTTTTTATTAGGGCAAAGTTCCACAATATCAAAACCTACAACATTCTTATCTTCAAATACTTGCTTTAAAAAGTCTAACGTCTCGTACCAAAGCAACCCCCCTGGTTCTGGAGTTCCTGTAGATGGCATAATTGAAGGGTCAAGAGCGTCTAGATCAAGTGTTATAAAAACATTATCGGTCATTGCTTCAATAACCTTATCTGTCCAATATTCGTCATTAACCATGTCATGGGCATAAAATGTTTTCTCATCATCCATTAAGGTCTTTTCTATGACATCCATAGAACGAATACCTACTTGAACCAAGTTTGTGGTCTGGTTTGCTTCATAAACAGCACAAGCATGATTATATTTTGTACCCTCGTATGATTCTCTAAGATCTGCATGAGCATCAATCTGTAATACTGTTAGATTATCAAAACATTCATTAAAGGCGCGAATAGAGCCAATAGATATTGAATGTTCTCCCCCAAAAAGAGTTACAAATTTATTACGTTTTATAAAGTCTTTCGTAATATTATGAACTTCATTTACCATTGCCTCTGGAGAACTGTTTTCAGTTATTGGCTCTGTTAAATGAATTCCCTGTTTGTAAACTTCAGAATCGGTTTCTATATCATACAATTCCATGTTTTCAGAAGCTTCTAAAAAAGCTTCAGGTCCTTTATCTGCTCCTTTGCCCCAAGTGCTGGTTCCATCATAAGGAACAGGAATCAAGATAATTTTAGATTTCTCAAGTTGTGCGAATTCATCGGGAATACCGGCATAATTCTTAGATGTACTCATGATATAATAGCTATTATTAAGTGGTTTTTATGGAAATTGTTCAAATATATATACGTTATTCAATGGTTATCGGTTTATTCGACCAAATTATACTATTCATTTCTTGTTTCAACATCATAACCTAAAATATCTAATAGGTCTTCTGCTTTTTGCTGGGCTCTAAAGAGTTTATGTGTGAAATTACCATTTTCATCCTTATCAATCAAAATATGTTTTGGTTGCGGTATTAAACAGTGTTGCAAACCGCCATAACCACCTATTGATTCTTGATAAGCTCCGGTATTAAAGAAGCCTATATATAAAGGTTTATCTTTTCTATACTTTGGCAAATAAATAGCGTTCATGTTCTGTTCACTATTATAATAATCATCGCTATCACAAGTAAGACCTCCTAAAAGTACACGTTCATACTCATCATTCCAACGATTAATGGGCAACATAATAAAACGTTTATTAATTGCCCAAGTATCTGGCAAAGTAGTTATAAAAGAAGAGTCGATCATATTCCATTTTTCACGATCATTCTGTTGTTTTTGATACAGAATTTCATAAATAGCACCGCCACTTTCGCCAACGGTAAAACTACCAAATTCAGTAAAAATATTAGGTACTGGAACATCAGCTTCAGAACAGGTAATACTAATTTGGTTCAAAATTTCATCTATCATGTATTGATAGTCATAATCGAACTGTAAAGAATTTTTTATAGGGAAACCACCACCAATATTTAAGCTATCTAACGATGGGCAAATCTTTTTTAAACGAACATATACTTTAAGACACTTTACCAATTCGTTCCAATAATAGGCATTATCACGAATTCCTGTATTTATAAAAAAGTGAAGCATTTTAAGCTCTACTTTATCATTATCTTTTATTTGGCTTTCATAAAATGGTACAATATTTTTATAGCCAATACCTAACCTAGAAGTATAAAACTCGAACTTAGGCTCTTCCTCAGACGCTATACGTATACCAACCTTAAAGGTATCATTAATAACGTCAGTTAATAAATCTATTTCTTCATAGTTATCAATAATTGGAATACAATTACGATGTCCGCCATTTATTAACCTAGCTATATTATCTATATATTTTTCTCTTTTAAAACCATTACAGATTACATAATTATCATTGGTTAGCTTACCATCTGCTTTAAGTTTTTGAATAATATCAATATCAAAAGCCGAGGAAGTCTCCATATGAATATCGTTTTTTAAAGCCTCGTGCATTACATGCTTAAAATGAGAGCTTTTTGTACAATAACAATAATGGTACTTTCCTTTGTAATTATTTTTTTCTATTGCATTTGCAAACCAGTTTTTGGCTCTTAAAATATTCTCTGAAATTTTTGGTAAATACGTAAATTTTAAAGGGCTACCATATTCTTGCACTAAGTCGTGAAGCGGAATGCCATGAAACTGTAAATGTTCACCTTCTAAATTAAACTCTTCTTGTGGAAAATAATAAGTTTGATCAATTAGATCAATGTATTTGGTATTCATGAAATTGAATTATATTGAATTTGATATTTTATAAATATAGTAACAAACCTAAAGTTTGAAAGTTAAGAAATCGTAACCATCTAAGCAGTTAATCACACTAAAATTTGCTTTTGTGTTGTTGGAATAAAGAAGTAATGGTGCTGACTTTGTATAATTGTAGCATAAGAATAAGTTATTTGCGCCTTTAATTGGCCACTGATCTTATACTTCATCTTTGGAAAAAACTTCCAATTTAGATTACACCCAAACATAAAAAAATGATACATACTATTTAGCTATAAGCTTGTAAATACTAACACACATAGTAAGATATTAGTAGAGGACAAATGAAATAAAAAAAAATGAAAAAACAAGTGTTTTCATTTTTTTTACGATAAGTTACTTTATTGTATTTTTAATTTATGTTTAGGAAGTTAAACTAAATCGTAATCATCTTATTTTTAAGCATTTAAAAATCATTTTACCATGACTAAATTTGTATTTATCAATAAAACAAGTTATTCAATTTGCATTTTTTTAGTGTTGTTAGTGTACATTAATGGCTACAGCCAGGTTTTACCAGGTGTATACAACGATACCATTGAAGAAAATGGTGTAAAAAAAATATACCAAGTAAAACTTAACAATGACTATTTTATATACAATGTTTACGAAAGGGACCCGGCCAAATTCACAAAGACCTTAGGCGGTTTTGCCAAAATTGAAAAATCCATCTCAGGTAATTCTTTAGTTGCTCTCTTAGAGTTTAACTCTGAGTACGCTAAAGATTCCATTAGGCAGCTTTCTATTCCTATAAAAATGATTGGCGAAAATATTCATTTAAATTGGCTTAAAGAACTTACGCTTAAACCTATAAAAACTAACGCTCAAGATTTAGATGGCGAATGGCTTTTTGCTACTAGAGGTCCTGATACAGGACAAGAAAGACGTGGAGAAGAAAACACAAGAAAAACACTAAAATTTTTAAAGGATGGCACTTTTCAGTGGATTGCTTACGATACAGATTCTTTCCGTTTTTCTGGTGCTGGAGGTGGAAGCTATACTGCCAAAGATGGTATTTATACTGAACACATAGAGTTTTTCTCAAAAGATGATACACGAGTTGGTGCTCAATTAAAATTTAATTATGAATTGCATGGCAATGATTGGCACCATACAGGTAATAACAGTAAAGGAGAACCTATGTACGAAATATGGTCTAAAAGGCAGATAACTAAAGAATAGTCATTACAGTATTTTCTAAGCATAAATGACCCTACCTTTTAAGCGTTTAGTCTTTTAGGTCAATGGATAGAATAGAAGTTTCCTAAACTTTAAATGCAAGTACTATTCTTGCTGAGGTCACTAGTATTTTTAATCGTTCCTAATAAAGCTATGCGAAGAAAATATAACTAGCCCATAAGTTTCACTCATAAACCTCAACAACCATCTCTACCTCTACTGCAATATTTCCAGGTAAAGAACCCATACCCACTGCAGCACGTGCATGTTTTCCATTATCACCAAAAACAGCCACCATTAAGTCGGAATAGCCATTAATAACTTTAGAATGGTCTTTAAAATCTGGTACGGCATTGACCATTCCGTGTACACTTACAATTCTTTTTACTTTATTAAGATTACCAAGTTCCGCCTTTAAGACCGATAGCTGATTAATAGCCACTTCTCTTGCCGCTTGGTAACCTTCATCTACGGTTAAGCTATCCCCTAATTTTCCAACAATATTTTCACCGTTGGCCTGTTTTGGTCCTTTTCCGGCCAAAAATATCAAATTTCCAGTTCTTACGGCGTGCTCATAATTAGCTACAGGAATTCCTTGATCTCTTAGAACAATACCTAGATTTTCCAAAACTGCCTCGGGATTGTAATCATCGTATGTTTTGACTTCAGCAGATGGTATTTCCTGATCTAAACCTTTGTTAATGTCATTACAACTCATCAATAAAAATGGCAAATAAATCCAAATACAATATTTCATAGTTTTCAATTAAATTTCACAATCTAAGGCTCTAAGTTATCTAACACCTCATAATCAATACAATATGAACAAAAAAGACCAAGTTACAATTACATAAAAAACAATAAATAATAGGTAATCACTAATATTTGTGCAATTTGTCGTACATAAGGTATCATTTTGCCAAAAAGGTGTTGTTATTATTTCATTTTTATTAGTTTAGCAAATTAACCAAAACAACTACTAAATCAACACAAATATGGAAAATTCCAGTACAAACTCTAAAGTAAATGCGAATAGGTTATTTTATGCCAGTTGTTTCGCATTAATTACTACCGCATTTTCTTTTGCAATTGCCGCAGGTATTCTAGATCAACTTAAAACAGAATTAGAATTAAGCGCAAGTCAAGCCGGATTAATTACTTCAATGTGGTTTGCAGGTTTTCCAATTGCTATGGTAATTGGAGGATTAATATATCATAAAGTAGGCGGTAAAGTAATAATGCAATTCGCATTTTTTGCACATGCTATTGGTATTTTATTGCTAATTTTTTCAGGAAGTTATATGGGCTTATTAGTAGCCAACTTACTTATAGGGCTTGGTAACGGTTGTACTGAAGCCGCTTGTAATCCAATGATTGCTGATGCCTACAAAGGAAATAGAATGAGCACAATGCTAAATCGATTCCATATGTGGTTTCCTGGTGGAATTGCTGTAGGTAGTTTACTATCTGGTTTTATGACAGATTTTGGCATTATTGGTCAGAGCCAAGTATGGTTACTTTTAATACCTGCTGTAATCTATGCCTATTTATTCTTTGGTCAAACTTGGCCTAAAGCTAAGATTGAAGAGGCAGCAACCATTAGTGGAAACTTAAAAGGAATGTTTACTCCTTTATTTTTATTTATTGCAGTTTGTATGGCACTTACTGCTATTTCTGAATTTGGGCCGAACCAATGGGTAGGTCTTATACTTTCTAAAAGTGGTGCCGAACCAACTTTAATTTTAGCACTAACTGCAGGTTTAATGGCCATTGCAAGATTTTTTGGAGGCAGTATGGTAGCCAAATTTGACCAGACAGGTGTGCTCTTAGGCTCTGCCGTTTTAGCAACTATTGGAATCTATTTATTTAGTACCCAAACAGGAGCAATGGCATATGTTGCTGCAATAATTTTTGCATTAGGAATTGCATATTTCTGGCCAAACATGATAGGCTTAGCAGCTACCAAAACTCCTAAAACCGGTGCCCTAGGCATGTCAATAATTGGAGCCATTGGTATGTTTTCAACTTCTATTTTCCAACCTATTATTGGTGGATGGATAGATGCTGACAGAGCAGCTGCAGAGGCCCAGGGCTTTACTGGTGATGAGTTAGAATTGGTTTCTGGTCAAGAAACTTTAGGAACCATGGTTCTCTTCCCTGCAATTTTAATAGTACTTTTTACTATTCTTTATTTTTGGTTAAAAAACAAAAAGAGTGAAGTCGAAGTTGCGGCGGCGTAATTGAAAATATTTATAAAAAATGCCGAATAATTAAAATTATTCGGCATTTTTTTATTTAACCTTTTATTCATTACTCCTCCAAAAGCAGTTCTAGCATATGAATAGCTGCATCACTAATTTTTGAGTTTTGTTCCATTAATACAATTGCTCCAGCTTCCACTAAAAGTTCATATTCCTTTTTCTTAACTTCACCATCAATAGCAATACCAATATCTCCTCTATCGAAGCTTTTAAGCTCATTTACTATTTTAGATATTAGGATATCATCACTACTTGATTTATAGGAAAACCATATATAGTGAACATCATTCTCTACGGCTTGTTTTGCAAGAGCTCTAGGGTTGTGAAAAGGCGGACATATATCTACATCAAAACCTAAATCGGCAAATTTTAAGGCTCTTTTTTTAGCATCTTTATCTTGACCTGCTTCGCCTAGATTCGTAATCATAATTCTAGGTTGCCTTCCTTCTTGCTTAGCAAATTTATTTGTCAATTCTTTTGCTTTATTAAAACCATTCTCTTCCATGATTTCTTTTGAGTATATTCTTATGAAGAATTTAAAACTAGCTAATTACTACAAAAGTATATCTTAATTACTAAGACAATATGTACATTAAAAAATAATTAATATCTGTTAAATATTAATATTATTCAAATATTAGCTTGTAAAGCTATACTACTCTACAGAAATAACAGGATTTAAATTTTGAACTTCTTCGGTTTCAATTCTTGACAACTCTTTTAACTGTCCTTTCTCGAACATTATCGACAAGTCCATTAACGAAGTGCCAACTGGGGCCTCCCAATTAATATAATCTTGAAAACGAATACCATCTATAGTTCTTGCGTTATAGGCGCTTCTAAAACGAACACCACCATCATTTACACTATAGCTATAGGCCAAGTAATTTATATAATGAGATTTTTTATTTATCCAATACATAAAAACATCATCATGATCTTTACCACCGCCTTCTTTTACAAAAGTGACCCTTATAACATCATAATCTTCCCCTTTAATGACTGCTTCCCCAACGCTTTCCTTTATCACTGCCTTGTCACCTAATTTATGAGGTAATGTAGCAAAATAAATAACCGAGTTTAAAGCTTCACTATACTTCGCTATATCCTTTTGGGATAGTTCTACCACATTATTATTTACTGTTCTATTAAAACTATTTCCCTGTAAAATATCTACTATTGTATTTCCTAAACTATCTTTTGAACTAACGGTATAGACATTGCCGTTTCTATTATCAAAAGAATACTTTTTTTTGCGAAATATAAATTGATAAGCTGCACTGTCATAAAGTGTTCCGCCATGTGCCTTTATTGCTTCATTAACGATAGTATCAGTAATCTCCTGAGGGCTTTCTTTCGTTAAAATCTCGGTTGAGTCGTCATTTTGGTTTTCCTTTTTCAACTCTTTACACCCTACCGCTAGTAGCAGAAAAATGACAACTATTTTAATTACCTGACTCATTTTTTAAGAAATTAGTGTTTAGTTAATAGCTTCAAATTCAATTAAAAATAGTTAGTCGAAAAAGCAACCTACTACTGACAATTCAAAGTTATTACTTAAAACAATGATTTGTAACCACCAGTATCATAATTTGAAGTTAATAGAAATACAGTGATAAAATAAATCTGAATAACTCCCTAATAAAATATTGGCGAAATATTCAGATTATAAACGTTTAGCCCTTTAAAACTAAACTTAATATCATTTTAATTAATACGCGATAAACTTTAGAAACGGCTATAGATTTCTATCTTTTAATAGCCCCTCTATTATTTTCTTTAATCTAGCCAAACCAATTGGTTTTACAATATAATCAGAAATTGCGCTTATACTATTTGCTCTTTCGATATCTACAGGATCCAGAGATGATGACACCATATATATAGTTATTTTTTTACCGACTCTTGGTTTTATCTTAATATACTCTTCCATGAATTGAAATCCGTCCATAACTGGCATATCAATATCCAAGAATATAACATCTGGGAAAATAGAATTTTGGTCAAGGTTGTCTAACATAAAATTAATGGCTTCTTCCCCATCAGAAAAAACCATAATATCCATTGGTAATTTAGTAGATTCAAGAGTTTTAACCATGGTAAACCTATAAATAGAATCATCATCTACAATACAAGTTTTTAAAACGTCATTCATATCAAACTTAATTAAAATTAATTGTAAAAATTGTACCCTTATCAACTTCGCTGGTTGCTGATATAGTACCGTGCATGGCTTCAATTTGTGTTCTTGTTAAAAATAGACCTACACCTTTTGCATCGGGATGCCTGTGAAAAACCTTATTTAACCCAAATAACTTATGTCCATGCCTATCTAAGTCAATACCTAAGCCATTATCCTTGAATTTAAGAATAATCTTTTCGTTTTCCATTTCAGAGCTTATAAATATTTCTGGTGTTCTATCTTCTGAACGATATTTTATAGCATTCCCTATTAAATTTAGAAAAATACTATCTAAATAAATTGGATTATAAGAAATACTAGGCACCTGTGAAAAATCGCTTTTAATTATAGCTCCAGACTCCAAGATTACACCACTTAAAATTTCGCTTGTATTTTGAAGTACTTGTTTAAAATCTACATCTTCAAGGTCTTCTTCAGAATCACTAATCTTAGTTTTTAATGCTTCAATTAACGTATTTAGAGTTAGTGTGAGATGTTGTATAACAGTTTCAAATTTATTGAAGATATCTAGGCGTTCCTTTTCGTTTTCTGACAAGTTATAGATCTCCAACAATGAATTAAGATTTGCTACTGGAGCCCTTAAATTATGAGAAGTTATGTGTGTAAAATCTGCCAATTGTTTATTCTGATGCACTAGTTTATTGGCTATAATTTCTAATTCTTCCTTTGCCTCAAGGAGCTTTTGTTCTGCTTTTTTAGCTTCGGTAACATCTTGCGCCGTTCCAATCATTTCAACAATTTCACCATTTGTATTGGTAATGACCTTACCCATTAATTGAATTGTTTTAACAACCCCACTTGTAGTAATAATTCTATGAATAAAATTATAGAACTTTTTATCATTTGCAGCCTTATCAAAATAGGCGGTTACCAAATCTTTGTCATTTGGGTGCACAAAACCAAAATATGTATCAAATTTTAAATCAATAAAATTTTCGTCCAATTCAACCAAAGTATAGAGGTTTTGGGACCACTTTACATTGTCTAAAATAGTATTCCATTGCCAATGTCCCATTAAACTAATTTGCTCAGCTAAAGTTAAAAGATCATTTTTCCTTTCCAATTCATTTTTTACTTTCTTTATTTTGGATATATCCGTTGCTACTGCAATAAAGCCTTCATTTAAACCTTTAATATTATTAACAGCCGTTATTGTGCATAGTACAGGAAAGGTAGTTCCATCTTTTCTTACAAAAGTCCATTGTCTTGTATTATTAATATTCTCATTTCTATAGTTATAATTTTCATCTGTAGAATCTTTAGAAAACTCTAAAATCATATCTGTTTTAAACTGTTCTAATTCCTCTTCTAATAAATAAACACTAGGTTTTTTTAACCCAATCATTTCTTTAGCGGTATACCCCAATAATTGCTCAGCACCAGTGTTAAAGCGATTAATTATGCCGTCTTTATCCGTAGTAATTATAGCTGTAGATTTAGAATTAAAAATAGCTTCGAGTTCAGAGTTTGCTTTATTTAAGCGTTGTTCTGACTCTTTAATTGAAGTTACATCTTGTACAATACCGAATAATCTTGTTGCTATACTGCCAACATGTTCTATTTTTCCAATTACCTTAAGATACTTGATGTTCCCTTTTGGAGTTTTAATTTCGTACTCCATGTCAATATCTTTACCATTGACTATAATATCATTAATCCCCTTTTCTACATTTTTTTTACTTACCTCATTTTTACAAAACTCCAATGAACTACCTAAAGTAGGTTTATAATCTTTTGGTAGATCATAAATCTCATAAACTATATCGCTCCAGATAACTTCATTGGTATGTAAATTGACTTCATATGTACCAATACGAGCAATTTCACTACAATTACTTAGAATAAATTCAAAACGATTTTTCTGAAGCTCCTGTTCTTTTTGCGCTGTGATATCACCAGTATACATCAATAAACCACCTATTTCACCATTTGCGGTATACCAAGGGCGAACATCCCAATATATCCATTGTAATGTACCATCAGCTCTGTAAAAAGGTGCTTCATCACAAGTATCAATTTCTCCATTTAAACATCTTTGATGTTTAGCTTTCCAATCATCTCCTATTTCCGGAAAAATATCATAATGAGAGCGGCCAACTATTTTTTCATCCTCTAATTTAAAGTCTTTTAACCATCGTTGGGATACTGCTAAATAAACCATGTTCTTATCTAGCATAGCAATTGCAGTGGGTGCCTGCTCAATAAATATTTGATGATAATCTTTTAGCTGTGCAGCTTTAACTTCGTGTACACTCAATTCTTTACAGTTTATAAGAAATTTTTTTTAAGATAGTAATAAAATACTGATATTTAATGAAATGCATTTTCGATTATTATAAAGTAGTATACCAATTCCTTAAACTATGTAAAAAACAATTTTTGAAACATATTTCTTATAAACATTAAATTACTCTATAACAATAAACTCAGACCTTCTATTAATTTGATGTTTAACATCTTCACATTTTTCTTTAGAAGTACAGTCGTTGAGTAATTGAGTTTCACCAAAACCTAATCCATTCACCTTACCTACTTTAATACCATGGTCTATAAGATAAGCTATAGTTGATTTAGCTCTTTTTTCTGAGAGGTTTTTATTATACATATCCGCAGCTGAAGCATCGGTATGTGATCTTACTTCTACATTGATATCTGGATATTTATTGATAAATTCAATAACACTTGTTAATGTACTAATGGCATCGGGTCGTATTATGGCTTTATCTAAATCAAAATGGATAGGTGCTAGGTTTAGATAAGTGATTAAATCAGTACCAATATCTGGTCTGTCCTCAATTTTGCTCAACTTAATTTCAATACCATTTACATCTTTTGAATTTAAAATAACAAGCTTATTTTCTCCATTTTCATATTCCGGTGTTGAAGCTTTTAGTATAAAATCCCCATCAACACATGAACTTTGCATATAAAAAAGCCCATCTTTTTCAGAAACTGTATTTGCAATTGCCTCCCCTTTACTATTATGCATAGTAATTTTTGCTCCAACAATTGGCTCCCCAGTTTCATTATCTTTAACAGTACCTTCTACTTTAGGATTACAGCGAAGTACAATTTTCTCATTTTCAGTAAAACTATAAATATCATCACTACCAATACCTCCATCCCTGCTCGAGGTAAAGAAACCTTTTCTTGATGCTTCATCTATAATAAAAGAGAAATCATCTTGCAAGCTATTTACCGGCTCACCAACATTAACTATATATAGCGCTTTTAAATCATCTATTTTAGTTGCAAAAATATCAAGACCTCCTAACCCTGGGTGACCATCAGAAGCAAAGTAGAGCACATTTTCATTTGTAACAAACGGAAAAGTTTCTCTACTTTCGGTATTTATTACATTTCCTAAATTCTTTGGAACACCAAAACTACCATCTTCATTGATATCCACAACAAAGATATCCGACTGTCCATAGGTACCAGGCATGTCAGATGCGAAGTACAATTTTTTCTCGTCTGCACTTAAGGAAGGGTGTGCAACCGAATAATCATCGCTATTAAAAGGCAATTCTACAATATCTTCCCACTCATTATTTTTTAAATAAGCACGGTATATTTTAAGTCGGCTAAGTCCGGTTTTATCTCTTGCAAATCTTCCGTTTTTAGAATTGTTTCTTGTAAAGTAAACCGTTGTACCGTCTTTGGTAAATACGGTTGAACTTTCATGTGTTCTTTTATTAAGTTTTTTTGATAATTTTTCTGCAGTAGCAAAAGTGCCGCTAGCATCGGGCGTTGCACTATATAAGTTTGTAAAGGGTTTGTTGTTCCATTTATGAAGGCTTCTTACTATTCTACCAGTATCTCTAGCTGTTGAGAATATTAATTGCTCCCCAAAAAAGGAAGGTGCAAAATCTGCAGCTTTTGAATTTATGGATAAATTATCTATATCATACCTACTAGAATTGGCTTTTATCTTCTCTAAATAGTTCTTGTTTTGTGTAAATTTAGTTGCTCGTATATCAGTTCTGTTGGCGTCACTATACTTTTGCATCCACATATCTGAAGCAGTATAATTACCATTAGATTTAAGTGTTTGTGCATATTTATAATAATATTCAGAATCGATAGTGGAATTGGGTAAAGCAAATAATTGCTCATACCAATGGGCAGCGGCATTGTAATCTGCTTTTTGATAATAGGCATCTCCTAGATTCTTGTAAATTTCTTCAGAAGTATAACCTTCTTTAACCAAATTCTCGTACGACTCTATTGCTTCGGCATAGGCATAGTTCTTAAAATCTTCCCTAGCATTTTTCGCTTTTTTATCTTGAGCGTTTAATAGACACCCGAAAGAAATAGTGAAAACAAGTAAGTACTTAATATAGTTTGTTATGGTGTTCATGTTAAGCTGGTTTAAAAGAATCTTGGTGCAAGAATATTTTTATATCGGGTTAATAATTCGAATCTTAAAAAGATTTCGAAAGAACCATCGTTAAAAGCGGTGCTTCCTAATTCAGTTATCTCACGGTCATAGGCAAGTCCCAGCATTAATTTTTCATTTAATTGAAATCCTACTAAGGCACTCAAAGCCGCATCCCACCTATAGGCAGCACCTAACGACACCTTATCATGTAATAATACGGTGGCAGATAAATCGGCTTGTAATGGGGCACCTTCTACCGCTTTAAAAAGCAATGCTGGTTTTAATTTCAGATCAGGATTGATCTCAAATACATAACCTGTTATTAAGTAGAAGTTCATTCGTTCTTGCGCTATATAGGAATTGCTGTTTCCCGAAGAATCAAAATGCTCTGTTTCTAAGAAATTAGGGACAGATAGTCCGGCATAGAATTGTTCATTATGATAGTAAATACCCGCTCCAAAATTAGGAGAGAATTTCTGGTCAATATTTGTTTGCCCTACTGCAGCGTTAGATGGGTCATAATTTCTAAGCTGATTGAAATCAATATTTAATAAATGCCCTCCTGCTTTTAACCCAAAGGAAAGTTTTCCCTTGTCTGATGTAGGAACGGTATAGGAGAATACGGCATCAAAATAGGTATCTTGATTAGTGCCATTTCCTATTTCATCATTTACGATGGAAAGCCCCAGACCCACTCGGTTAGAAACCGGAGTGTGTATATTGAGTGTCTGTGTAGTAGGCGCTCCATCAAGACCTACCCATTGCGAACGGTGCAATGCAGCTATACTCAACACCCCTCTTGAACCTGCGTAGGCAGGATTGACCGCTACGGTATTGTACATGTACTGCGTGTACTGAGCATCTTGCTGTGCACTTATGGTCCATGTAAATAACACAAGTAATATGATTGTTATAAATATATTCTTCATGATTTATATTGTTGTAGGAGGTTACTTTTTATCTGTTTATGTACAAGTAACCGTTCATTGTTCTTGTCTGTTGGTCATTTGTATAGTCTATGATATAGAAGTAAACTCCTACGGGTAGTTCATCATTCTTTTTAATAGTAACTCTACCGTTTGATATTCCACGGAAGGCATTACCATTATTATCATACCCATTTGTTTCAAAGACCAAAATGCCCCATCGATTATATACACGTACCGTATTATTGGGGAACGATTCTATATTATTAATAGTAAATACGCCACTATTGGTATTTGGATTTATTAAATCACTTTCTATACTGATATCACATGCGGCACCTGTTGGTGGAGTTCCTCCATTTGAGCTACAACCATCCAGTGGATCTGTACCATCAATTACTTCTTGACCATCATTGATACCATCACCATCAGTATCTTCATTTTCTGGATCAGTTCCTAAAGTAGCTTCCTCATCCCCCGTTAATCCGTCCAAATCACAATCTGATGTACCCAAGGGAGTACCTCCATTAGAATCACAATCAACTAAAGGATTGGTACCATCTGTTACTTCTTGACCATCTGTAATACCATCCCCATCCGTGTCTGGATTATTAGGATCTGTACCTAAATCAACTTCCTCACTATCTGTTAAACCATCATTATCTGTGTCAGGATTGTTAGGATCGGTACCCAATGCAACTTCTTCATCAGTAGTTAACTCGTCCCCATCACAATCGCTTGTTCCTAAAGGCGTTCCGCCAATAGAATCACAATCATTAAATGGGTCCGTAGTATCTGTATTCACTTCCTGACCATCATTAATACCATCACCATCGGTATCTGGATTATTAGGGTCTGTTCCTAAAGTTACCTCCTCGTTATTAGTAAGTCCGTCATTGTCGCTATCAACCGAAATCGATATGGTACCTGTTCCTGAATTACCAGCATCATCTGTAACTAAAATTTGTATGATATCTTCATCGGTGAGTACAGGGAAACTACCATTATCTGGTATAGCAACACCTGTATCTAAACTCCAATCTCCATTGATATTAGTGATTACTGTGTAGGTGACGTCAATAGTATTATCACCATCAGTGTCTAATTCAATTATTAGACTTTCATTTGCATTACCTTGGCCGGTAACAATCGGAGTAGTATCTATTGTACTAAAAGTATCTGCTGTAGGTGAACTATTATCAAGTATAATTGCTTCCTGATCATTCGCAGTATTTCCTGCTATATCAGTTACATCTGCATTTACTGAAATAGGTCCGTTTGTAAGACCAGAAATATCTGCATCGTTTGCAGTCCATGCTCCAGAAACAACCGTTGCTGTAGTAGTAACTGTATTTGTACCATCGGTAATAGTTACCGTTACAATTTGATTATCCTCTACATCTGTTGCCGTACCAGAAATAGTTACATCATTATCTTCAGTTGAATTTACAATATCATCTACTTCAATTGGTGTTGTAATGTCTATTCCAATGGCAATATCATGCACAATATCTCTAGTTGCTTGCGTGGCTGAGTTACCTGCCAAGTCAATTACATCAGCAGTTATCGTTTCTGTTGCATTTAATACTTGTGCATCTACTGCTGGAACATTTAAGGTCCATGCTCCGCTCACTACTGTAGCCGCATACGTGTTTCCATTCAATACTATTGTTACCACTTGTCCATCTTCTGCATCTGTAGTACCAGAAATAGCTACTGGACTGTTGTCTTCTATAGCATTAATAATGTCATCTCCTGATACTACATTTATAGCAATAACTGGCGCAGTTACATCATGCGTAATTTCACGAGTTGCTTGAGTTGCTGGATTCCCTGCTACATTACTTACATCTGCAGAAATGGTTTCTGTAGTATTTAATACCTGTGCATCTATAGAAGGGATATCAAAAGTCCATGTTCCTGAACTTACTGTCGCAGTATACGTGTTTCCACTTAATACTACCGTAACTATTTGTCCGTCTTCAGCATCTGTGGTTCCATTAATAGTTACAGGACTGTTGTCTTCTACCGCATTGATAATATCATCTCCTGATACTACATTTATGGCAATTACTGGTGCCGTTACATCATGAACAATATCTCGCGTTGCTTGTGTAGCAGGATTTCCTGCTAAATCACTTACATCTGCAGTGATGGTTTCTGTTGCATTCAATGCTTGGGCATCTACTGCTGGTACATTTAATGTCCATGTACCACTTGCTACGGTTGCTGTATACGTATTTCCATTCAATACCACCGTAACTAATTGTCCGTCTTCGGCGTCAGTTGTTCCAGAGATAGTTACATCAGAATTATCTTCAATAGAATTAATGTTATCATCAATCGCAACTACATTGATAGCAATTACAGGTGGGGCTACATCATGAATAATATCACGAGTTGCCTCTGTTGCAGGGTTACCAGATAGGTCACTAACATTGGCTGTGATTGTTTCAGTAACATTTAATGCCTGGGCAGCTGAAGCTGGAATGTTTAATGTCCATGTGCCATTGTTTACGGTTGTAGTATAAATGTTACTATTTAAAACAATGGTTACAATTTGTCCGTTTTCAGCATCTGTTGTGCCGTTAATGGTTACCGGACTGTTGTCTTCTAGTGCATTTATAATATCATCTCCTGAAACTACGTTAATTGCAATAGTTGGCGCATCAACATCATGAATAATATCACGAGTTGCTTCTGAAGCAGAGTTACCAGCGAGGTCACTTACATTAGCTGTGATAGTTTCCGTTACATCTAATGCCTGGGCATCAGTTGCAGGGACATTCAATGTCCATGTTCCTGAACTCACCGTTGCGGTATAGGTGTTTCCATTTAATACCACTGTTACTACTTGTCCGTCTTCGGCAGTTGTGGTTCCACTTATTGTTACGTCAAAATCATCTTCTTCTGCATTGATAATATCATTTGTTGAAACAACATTTATAGCAATTGTTGGTGCGGTTACATCATGAATAATATCACGAGTTGCCTCTGTTGCAGGGTTGCCAGCAAGGTCACTCACATTAGCTGTTATTGTTTCCGTTGCATCTAATGCCTGAGCAGCGGTTGCAGGTACATTCAATGTCCATGTTCCTGAACTCACTGTTGCGGTATACGTGTTT
>TARA_R110002051_G_scaffold8755_1_pt1 | contig 101477 bp, 79 predicted proteins | sample TARA_R110002051 | Tara Oceans TARA_R110002051 (sample SAMEA4397023) | marine metagenome | biome: Polar Biome; feature: [MES] marine water layer (ENVO:01000295) within the mesopelagic zone...; material: water (ENVO:00002006), including particulate matter (ENVO:01000060) such as......
TTCTTGTGATGATACTTCTGCGGCAGTTTTAATGAACGATAAAGTACTCAGCAATGTTGTGGCTACCCAAGCAATTCATAAGGAATATGGTGGGGTTGTACCTGAATTGGCATCAAGAGCCCATCAACAAAACATTGTACCTGTAGTTGCCCAAGCATTAGCCAAAGCAAATATCGATAAAAAACAATTATCAGCCATAGCATTTACTCGTGGACCTGGACTTATGGGGTCATTATTAGTTGGTACTTCTTTTGCAAAATCATTAGCACTAGGATTACAGATACCATTGATAGAAGTTAACCATATGAAAGCCCATATATTAGCGCACTTTATAGATGAAGAAACTATGAAAGCGCCTACATTCCCATTTCTTGCACTAACCATAAGTGGTGGCCACACACAGATAGTACAAGTGAATGATTTTTTTGATATGAAAATTATTGGTCAAACGTTAGATGATGCCGTTGGTGAGGCGTTTGACAAGAGTGCAAAAATTCTTGGTCTCCCCTATCCTGGAGGGCCTTTAATAGATAAATATGCCGCAACAGGAAATCCTTTAAAATTTGAATTTCCCATACCTAAGGTTAAAGATTTAGATTTTAGTTTTAGTGGATTAAAAACAAGCATATTATATTTTATTCAAAAACAGACTAAAGAGGATGCCGACTTTGTAAAAAATAACTTGGAAGACATTTGCGCCTCAATACAATACACCATTATTACCATATTAATGAAAAAATTAAAAAAAGCTGTTAAGCAAACAGGTATTAAAGAAATTGCTATTGGTGGTGGCGTTTCAGCAAATTCAGGAATTAGAAATATCTTAATAGAAGCACAGACAAAATATGGATGGAAAACTTACATTCCAAAATTTGAATACTGCACTGATAATGCTGCAATGATTGGTATTGTAGGTTACTACAAATATAAAAATGAAGTCTTCGTAAAACAAGATGTTACTGCTAAAGCCAGATATTTAATTTCTTGAGCTAATTAAAATTTTATGCAATTATTTTATAATTCTGATATAAAAATTACCGATAAGATTTTCATTTTCGACAACAGTGAAAGTAAGCACATTATAAAAGTGTTAAGAAAAAAAACTGGTGACGAAGTATTGATTACAAACGGATTAGGCTATCTATTTCAAGCAAAAATTACTATTGCCAATATAAAAAAATGTGAAGTAGAACTTATTTCAACAAAAAAAACACACCCTAAATCACATTCACTACACATGGTCGTTGCACCAACTAAAATGAATGATAGGTTTGAATGGTTTTTAGAAAAAGCCACTGAAATAGGTATCGATGAAATAACCCCTATAATCTGTGAAAGATCAGAACGCAAAATTATTAAAACAGAAAGAATGCAGCGCGTAATTGAGTCTGCCATGAAGCAATCGCTCCAAACCTATTTACCAAAATTAAATGAGCCTATTAATTTATCAGAATTTTTAAAAAAACCATCTACAGGATTACAATTCATTGCACATTGTGAAGATAGCGAACGCCATGAGCTTAAACGAAGAGTTGCTGCTGATCAAGATATAACTATTTTAATTGGCCCTGAAGGTGATTTTAGTCCAATTGAAATTGAAAGTGCTTTAAAAAACGGATATTCTCCAATTGCCATGGGAAAAACTAGGTTAAGAACAGAAACAGCTGCAATAGTGGCTTGTACCATTGTAGCTATGATTAATAATGGTTAGTTCATTTCTTTTATTATACTAACAAAGTAAGTCAGTACACATTTTACAAAAAATAAATCGTTACCTTATTTTGTAAATTTGAATATGAATAAAATATCTGTCTCTATTTTCTTTTACTTTTTGTTATTGAGCTATTCCATAATGGCTCAAGAAATTGCAATTTTAAAATACCAAGGTGGTGGAGATTGGTATGCCAACCCAACAGCATTACCAAACTTAATTAAATTTTGCAATGCCAATATTGGCACTACACTAAACAACAAACCAGAAACTGTTGAAGTAGGCAGTTCTTCTATTTTTCAGTACCCATTTATTCATATGACAGGACATGGAAATGTAGTATTTTCTGAGGAAGATCTTGATAATTTAAGAAACTATCTTGAAGCGGGTGGCTTTTTACATATAGATGATAATTATGGAATGAAACCCTATATAACAAGAGAAATTAAAAGACTTTTTCCAAATTCTACCTTAGAGGAACTTGGAGCTGAGCATCCAATTTTTACAAATAAATATTCCTTTACAAAAGGCTTACCTAAAATACATGAGCATGATGGTCAACGCCCACAAGCATTGGCTATTTTCCGCAATAACAGAATAGTATTATTATTTACATCAGAATCTGACTTGGGTGATGGATGGGAGGATCCAACCGTACATAACGATTCTGCTGAAATAAGAGAGAAAGCGCTGCAAATGGGTGCAAACATTATTACATATGTCTTTAAAAATTAAATAATGAATTCAAAAACTATTTCAACAGGTATACTAAGAGCTCTAGGGGTTATAGTAAGCATATGTTTAGTTCTTTATTTTCTATACATCATTCAATCGGTACTTGCTTATTTGGCTATTGCGGCAGTAGTTGCCCTTATAGGCAGTCCTTTAGTTCGTTTTTTTAGACAAAAGCTTAAATTTCCTAATATAATTGCGGTTATACTTACAATGTTTTTAATGGTTGGTGTTTTAGTTGGCATAGTAGCCTTGTTCATTCCGCTTTTATCTGAACAAAGTAAAAACCTATCCCTACTTAATATAGATGAGCTCCAAACAAGCCTAAATACTTTATACCATCAAATTACAAACTACTTAGGCTTGTCATCACATATAGTTGAAGATGTAATTGATGATGCCGGTTTAGAAAAAAATATTTTAGAAGGTTTAGATATAGGTTTTATTCCTAACTTTTTAAACTCCTTTTTAACCGTGTTAAGCTCTGCCAGTATTGGTTTATTCTCAGTATTGTTTATTTCATTTTTCTTTTTAAAGGATAGCAAATTATTCGAAAATGGACTATTAATTTTTATTCCAAAAAATAAAAAACAAGGAACTACAAATTCTATCGGAAAAATTAATAAACTTTTATCTCGATACTTCGTTGGTCTTTTACTTCAAATATTTATACTTTTTGTCATTTATACAATAGTCCTTTTAATAGTCGGAATCGAAAATGCAGTAGTAATAGCCTTTCTTTGTGCGCTCTTTAATATTATACCTTATATAGGACCAATTATTGGAGGTGTCATGATGTTAACTTTAACTATGACCAGTAATTTAGGTTCAGATTTTAGTGCAATTATTTTACCCAAAACAGGATACGTCTTTTTAGGACTATTATTTGGACAATTGGTGGACAATTTTTTCTCGCAACCATTTATATTTTCAAATAGTGTAAAATCTCATCCTTTAGAAATTTTCTTAGTTATTATTATTGCAGGATTACTTTTTGGAGTAGTAGGTATGATCGTTGCTGTTCCTGGATACACTGCAATAAAGGTAATTTTAAAAGAATTTTTATCTGACAATCAAATCGTTAAATCGTTGACTCAAAACCTTTAATACTTACGTGAATTCATTTATTTTAACTAACGAAGTTCAACAGTTTATCAACGATAACTTAAACAGTGATATTCATAAAATACTTTTTAAAAAATCACCATTTACAGAATTGTCCACAAAAGAACTAGTGGAGCAAATAGAATCAAAAATTAAAGCGAAACAAAAAATCCCTACTTGGTTTAAAACAGATAATATAATTTACCCAAACAAACTTAATCTTTCGCAAACTTCGTCAGAGTTAACTTCCGAATACAAAACATCCTTAGTTAGCGGTACTAATTTGCTAGACCTTACAGGCGGTTACGGTGTAGACTCATTTGCATTTAGCAAAAAGATAACAAATGTAATACATGTTGAAAAAAACAAAGAACTTTCAGCCCTTGCAAAACACAATTTTAATCAATTAAAAATTACCAATATTAAATGTAAATCCGATGACGGTATATCCTTTTTAAAAATATCAAAAGAAGTATTTGATTGGATTTATATTGACCCTTCTAGAAGAGACAAAAACAACAAAAAAGTTTATTACTTAAGTGATTGTGAACCAAATATTTTAGAGCATATTGATTTATTATTCAATAGATCAAACAATATTTTAATAAAAACAGGACCATTATTAGATTTGAACACAGGGTTAAAGCAACTAAATAATGTAAAAGAAATACATATTATAGCAATAGGCAATGATGTAAAAGAGGTGCTGTGGATTTTAAAAAAAAATTACTCAAAAGAAACGTTGATCAAAACGATAAACATTAAAAATGATGTTGAACAAAAATTTGAATTTAAAATAAGTCAAGAAAATTCAACTGCTTCCACTTATTCTTTACCAAAAGCATATCTCTACGAACCAAATGCTTCAATTTTAAAATCGGGCGCATTTAACCTAGTAGGCAAACATTATAATTTAGAGAAACTTCATCCTAATTCTCATTTATATACTTCTAATGATTTAATTAAATTTCCTGGCAGAGTGTTCAAAATTATTCAAGAGATTGATTATTCCAAGAAATCCATAAAAAAAATAGGGGTTTCAAAAGCTAACATAACCACTAGAAATTTTCCCGATTCAGTTGCAACTATAAGAAAGAAACTTCAATTAAAAGATGGTGGGGACACTTACCTAATGTTTACTACAAATAAAAATAAGAGTTTAATTACCTTATTTTGTCATCAAGTATTCCTTTAGCCTACTTAGATTAAGTTAATAATAATTTTGCTTACTTAGGAAAACGAAATAGAATTATTTTTCATAATCACTATAACGTTATAGAACCGTATTTTATCGTGTTATTTTACTACAATTTTCAACTAAGATGTTAAAATTATTAACATACCAATATTAGATATTTTCTACCCTTAAATTATTGATTTACCAACAATTACAGCCTCTAAAAGAGATTATTATAATACCAATAGGCCAAAATAGAATTAAACACCTTATAAAATAAGCCTTATGATTTAGCGGTATATGCGGTAAAATTGTTATTATTATACCGGATTTTGATTTTTTTAACATTTGTATGCTTCACAAAAGAATTTTAAAAGTCAAAAAACACACAATTTAATTTAAACTAACAAACAACAACGATTATGAATCAAAAACGTGATTACAAGTCGATCAGATCCAAAAAAAGGTCATCCTTTTTTAAGTCGGGGATTTTATCGATGCTTGTTTGCTTAGGAGCTCAATTAGCCCAAGCAAATGAATTAACTAAAACTTCGAACGAAGAAAAAGTTAAAACTGTACAATCAACAGTAACGGGTACAGTAACAGATGATTTAGGTACACCACTACCAGGAACCAATGTGGTAGAAAAGGGTACAACAAATGGTACCCAAACAGATTTTGATGGTAATTATACTTTAAATGTAAGCCCAGGTGCTACGTTAGTATTTAGTTACTTAGGATTTCAAAGAAAGGAAGTTGCCGTTAACGGTCAATCGGTAGTGAATACATCACTAGCTGAAGATGCTGCTGCATTAGACGAGGTAGTAGTAACAGGTTACCAAGTACAAACTAAACGTGAAACTACTGCGGCAGTTTCTATTGTTGCTGCTGAAGATTTAGCTGCAGTACCTTCTGGTAACATTGAACAACAATTACAAGGTAGAGTTGCGGGTGTAACTGTACTTACTAATGGTCAACCAGGTACAACCAGTCAAATTAGAGTTCGTGGTTTCAACTCATTTGGTAACAACGCGCCATTATACGTAGTAGACGGTGTACCAACTACCAATGTTGATTTCATTAACCCAGATGATGTAGAAACAGCAACTGTACTTAAAGATGCTGCTGCAGCTTCTATATATGGAGCAAGAGCTGCAAACGGGGTAATAGTCTATACTACAAAACAAGGTTCTAGAGCTAAAAGAAAGACCTCTATGACTTTAAATGTAAATAGCGGTGTGGTTGACCCTAACGTTGCTGGTTCGCCAAAGATGTTAAATCCATTAGACATGGCTAGATACACACATATTGGGTATGAGAATAATGCCGCTGCCAATGGTACTGCAGTTCAATATACTCACCCACAATATGGAACAAGTGCTACTCCAATAATTCCTGATTATTTACATGCAAATGGTCAAAATGGCGTAAGTGCCAGTGATGTTGATTTGGCTGCTGTAAGAGCTGCTTATGAAGCAAATCCTGATAACACATTCCTAATTAGACCAAATGTACAAGGTACAAATTGGTATAAAGAAATTACTAGAATAGCACCTCAAAGCCGAGTTTCTTTAGGTTTTGATGGTGGCAATGAAAACGGTCGTTTTTATATGGGCGTTTCTGCACAAAATCAAGATGGTATCGTACTTGGTCAGGAATTTTCAAGATATGCTGCCCGTTTCAATTCCGAATGGGACGTAACACCATGGTTATCCATAGGTGAAAATTTTCAAGTTACGTATAGATCAGCTGTTGGTATTGCCGGTGGTAATGGTGGTGTAGAATCAGCAGATGACGAATCAGAGGTTTTATCTGCATTTAGAATGCCAACGATAATTCCTGTTTATGATGATTTTGGAAGTTATGCAAGTACAAAAGCAGCTGGTTTCAACAACCCAAGAAACCCGGTAAGAAGATTAAAATTGAATAACGGTGATGATAAATCCTACGGTATTGGAGGGTTTGGTAACATGTATGCTTTAATTAAACCATTTGAAGGTTTAACATTAAGATCTAGCCTTGGTGGTAGTTATAACAATTATCATTATGTAGATTACAATTACAAGTACCTAGGAGATTCTGAACCAGAAGCTAGCAACTCTTTTGGAGAAGGTAGTGGTTACGGCTTCTCATGGACATTTACCAATACGGCCAGTTATGAAAAATTATTTGGCGAGCATAAAATCACAGCTCTTGCAGGTATTGAAGCTTTAAATACAGGTAGAGGTAGAAATATTTCTGGTAGCGGTATCAATCCATTTTCTACAGATTTAGATTTTCAAAGTTTGTCAGTAGTACAAAGTCCTGTTGTAAATAGTAATCAATACAAAGGCGCAACATACTTCTCAACATTTGGTAAGTTAGATTATAACTTTAATGAAAAATACTATATAACTGGTGTTTTACGTAGAGACGGATCTTCACGTTTTGGAGAAAACAATAGATACGGTACATTCCCTGCAGTTTCAGCAGCATGGAGAGTTATTGATGAACCTTTTATGCAAAATCAAGAAATTATTTCTGATTTAAAGATTAGAGGTGGTTGGGGTGAAATGGGTTCTGACACTAACGTATCTCCAAACAACCAATATTCACTTTTTGCATCTGATCGTGGAAATACTTTCTATCCAATTGATGGACAAAACAGTGGAGCAAATGAAGGTTTTGCTGCTAGTAGAATTGGTAACCCAAATGCACAGTGGGAAACTTCAGAAACTACTAACATAGGTTTTGACCTTTCTTTATTCGACAATAAACTAGAATTTATTTTAGACTGGTGGAAGAAAGACACTAGAGATCTTTTATACCAAGTTCCATTACCAGGTGTAGCTGGTAATTATGCTGCTGCGCCATCTGTAAACATTGGTGGTATGAGCAACAAAGGTGTTGATTTTCAAATTATAGGTAAAGGTAACTTCACCGAAGACTTATCTTTTGAAGTTACAAGTACGAATTCTTTCCTTAAAAATGAGATTACAGCATTGGCACCAGGTATTGATGCCTTTGGTGATAATATTTCTTTTAGAGGTATTGCTCCAATACGTAACTCTGTTGGGGAATCGATTTCAACTTTCTTTGGATATAATGTAATTGGATATTTTAACTCTGCAAATGAAGTTACTAATTCACCAGCACAAGATGGCAAAGGTATAGGCCGTTTTAGATATGAAGATGTTAACGGAGATGGTGCAATCACTCCAGATGACAGAACTGTAATAGGTAGTGCCGTTCCTGATTTTACAGGAGGTTTAGATTTAGTGTTACGTTATAAAAATATAGAATTCCAAACCTACTGGTACGGATCTGTTGGTAACGAAATATTCAACATGTCTAAGTGGTATACAGATTTCTATGGTACATTTGAAGGTTCAGCCAAAGGGGTTGCAGCATTCCAGTCTTGGACTCCAGAATTAGGTAATAATGCTGGCGCTCCAATTTGGGAAAGTGCCGCTAACTTAAGTACTAGTGGTGCATCTAACTCATGGTATGTAGAAGATGGTAGCTATTTAAGATTAGTACAACTAAGAGTAGGCTACAACTTCAACACTGATTTAGTAGAAAGTTTAGGTCTAAGAAAGTTTAGCGTTGGTTTATCAGCAAATAACATTTGGACTTTAACTGATTATAGTGGATTAGATCCGCAAGTAGCAGGTCCGGATACAAACTTTGGTGTAGATGTAGGTAACTTCCCAGTTACTCCTAGCTATGCAATCACCCTAGAAATAGGCATATAAAACACTATAAATCATAATATTATATAATATTTAGTAACTTTAAGAAAAAGTAAACTATGAAAACATTTAAATTTAAAAAAACCTCCTTATTACTCGGCACTTTGCTTTTGGCATCGATGTCTTGTAGTGATGAATTTTTGCAGGTAGCCCCAACGGACTCACTTGCAGATGCACAAGTAAGTACCAAGGCAGGAATTGACGGTCTATTGATAGGTACGTACGCTGCACTGAACGGAGTATTTGGTAACCGTTTTGAAGGCCCAAACCATTGGGCAACAGGCTCAATTGTTGGTGGAGAAGCAAATAAAGGTACTGATGCTGGTGATTACAGCTCTTTAAATCCAATTCAACGTTATGAAGCTAGTCCAGTAGACCCAAACAACGATTTTAACAATCTTTGGAGAGGAAGATATGAAGGAGTTAGCAGAGCTAATAAAGTATTATCTGCAATAGCAGGTTCTACCGAACTAAGTGCTGCTGATGCTGCTCGTCTTTCTGGGGAAGCTAGAATGTTAAGAGGTCATTTTTATTTCGACCTTAAAAAACACTTCAACAACATAGTTGTTTTTGATGAGACTGTACCTGCAGAAGAATTAGCTTTATTACCTAACAATGGCGATGCTTGGGCTATTATTGAAAGTGATTTGCAATACGCTTATGACAATTTACCAGGTGTAAATGGTGCTGGCCGTGTAAACAAGTGGGGTGCTGCCGCACTAATGGGAAAAGCCAAATTGTTTCAACAGAAATTTGGTGAAGCAAAAACATGGTTCGACGATGTTATTGATAATGGGGTAACTTCTAATGGTGTTAAATATGCATTAATAGATGATTACGCTCAATTATATAACGCTGAAAATGATAATAATGCTGAAGTTGTATTTGATGTAGAATCAGCAAATAACACTGGTAGTGTAAATAATTCAAATGCCTTTGATGATTTAAACTACCCTTACAACACTGGTCCTGATGGTCCAGGTAACTGTTGTGGTTTCTTTCAACCTAGTTTTGAAATGGCTAATTCTTACAGAACAGGTGCAGATGGTTTACCATTACTAGACGGATCTTATAATAGTGCAGCAAATGCAGTTAAACATGATTATGGTGTTGAAGCTGATGAACCTTTTGTAGAAGATACTGATCCATTAGATCCAAGAATTGACCACGTAATTGGAAGAAGAGGTATTCCTTACTTAGATTGGATTGAACACCCAGGAAAAGCATGGATTCGTGATCAAGTTTATGGTGGTCCTTATTCACCAAAAAAATACATCTACTACAGAAGTCAAGAAAACAGCTTTACTGATGGTAGCTCTTGGACACGTGGTTATGCAACAATGAATTACACTATAATTCGTTTTGCTGATGTTTTATTAATGGCTGCTGAAGCTGAAATTGAAGCACCAGGTGGTTCATTGGATACAGCTTTAGATTATGTTAACCAAGTAAGAAGAAGAGCTGCAAACTCTGAACACTGGGTAAAAGAGTATGATTCTGACGATAATGCAGCTAATTATGTTATTTCAGAATATACGTCTTTCCCTAATGCAGATTTCGCAAGAGATGCTGTTCGTTTCGAAAGAAAGCTTGAACTAGGTGAAGAAGGACATCGTTTCTTTGATCTTGTAAGATGGGGTGTTGCTGCTGAAACTCTAAATGCATATTTAGATTATGAGTCAACAATATTAGTTACCAAATTTGGTGGTGCTAGCTTCACTACTGGAAAAAATGAATATTATCCAATTCCGCAAGCACAAATTGATATTACTGGATCAGATGTTTTAAGTCAAAACCCTGGTTATTAATAACAATTAAGTTTATATTTTTCATAAAAGGCTACCATAATTGGTAGCCTTTTTTTTGTTTCTTTTTACAGGTTCTTGCATATTTGTATGATACTTATCTCAACAACAAAATGAAAAAATTCCTTAGAAATTCATATATACTTTTATCAATAATTTTTCTTACATCATGTACTGAAAAGAAGAATGAAAAACTATACACAGTTATAGATCATAGTAAATCTGGTCTGGATTTCAAAAATCAATTATTTGAAAATGACTCTATTAACATTTTAGATAATGAATTTGTATATAATGGTGCTGGTGTTGCTATTGCTGATATTAATGCAGATGGCTTAGACGATATATTTTTGGCAGGAAATCAAGTAAATAACAAGCTATTTTTAAATCTAGGAAATCTAAAATTTAAAGATATAAGTAAAGAAGCTTTAATAGGAAAAACTGATACATTACAATGGTCTTCTGGTGTAAGTATTTTAGATATAAATTTAGATGGATTACAGGATATATACATCTGCAATACTTTTAGAAAAGATAGTACCTTAAGAAAAAATCTTTTATATATTAACCAAGGTATAGACGACAATAACATACCCATATTTAAGGAAGAAGCCTCTCAATATGGTTTAGACGACACAACATATTCCTCTCATGCACAATTTTTTGATTATGATAATGATGGAGACTTAGATGTTTTTATTGGAGTAAATCGTATAGAAGGAATAAACCCTAACGAATTTAGTCCTCTTACGGATGATGGTACTTCAAAAAGCAAAGATGTTCTATATGAAAATGTTTTTATAGACAGTCTAAATCAGCGAAAATTTATAAACGTTTCTGAAAAGGCCGGAATACGGTTTCATGGTTATAGCCACAGTACATTAATAAATGATTTTAACAATGATGGCTGGCAAGATATTTATGTAGCAAATGACTTTTTGAGCAATGACCTCATTTACATCAATAACCAAGATGGCACGTTCACAAATAGAGCTGGCGAAATTTTTAAACATTTTAGCCTTTCTTCAATGGGCAGTGATATTACAGATGTTAATAATGATGGATTAATGGATGTATTTACGACCGAAATGCAACCTTACTATAATAAAAGAAAAAAACTATTTCAAGGGCCAAGTAGTTACCAAAAAGAAATATTTACAAAAAAATTCATGTATGAGCATCAATATACAAGAAATACATTACAACAAAATTTAGGAATTAACCCAGATAATAATTTACCCATTTTCGGTGAAATAGGAATGTTCGCTGGCGTACAGGAAACAGACTGGAGCTGGGCTCCCTTATTTGCAGATTATGATAATGACGGATGGAAAGATTTACTTATTACCAATGGTTTTCCCAAAGATGTAACTGATCGTGATTTTGGTGATTTTAGAGTAACTGCTAGTAGATTAGTACCAAAAGAACAATTAATAGCTGCCATACCTGAAATTAAAATCCCCAATTTTATTTTTAAAAACAACGAAGGAAAAGGTTTTACAGACTATACAAAAAATTGGGGTCTTGACTTTGGTACTTTTAGTAATGGAGCAGCATATGGTGATTTAGATAATGATGGGGACTTAGATTTAGTAATTAATAATATAAATGACCACGTTTCACTTTTAAAGAACAACACCAATGAATTATCTACTAGTCACAACTATTTAAGGATAAAATTAAATGGCGAAAAGGAAAACAAAGATGCTATAGGCAGCAACTTACTAATTTACAGTAACAATAGAATACAACGACAATCCATACTGTCTGGAAGAGGATATTTATCACAACCCGAAAAAACATATCATGTAGGCCTAGGAGAAACAATTAAAGTTGATAGCATAAAAATAATATGGCCAAATGGTGAAATACAAACAGAGATTAATCCCAACATTAACGAAGTAAACGTATTTAACTACAACCCAGAAAGTAAAAAGGCCAAAAAGATAATAACTCCAATATTTAAAAAGGCAACAGATAGTTTAGGTTTAAGTTATTTTAGTAAAGATTTAGATTTTATAGATTTTAATTTTCAAAGAACACTACCTCATAAATTTTCTCAATACGGCCCTTCAATGTCCGTTGGCGATATAAATGGAGACAATTTAGAAGACATATTTATTGGTGGCAGTAGAGGTGAAAATGAAACTTGGTTTATACAAACAAAGCATAACACATTTACACAAAAAGAAGTTGCATATAAAGAAGGTGATAAACTAGAAGAAGATTCAGGAACCCTCTTGTTTGATGCTGACAATGATGGTGATTTAGACTTATATATTGCAAGAGGAAGCGCCCAATACCCAAGTGGTGACCCTTTTTATAAGGACAAACTTTTACTAAATGACGGTAAAGGAAATTTTGTAGATGCTTCATTTGCAATTCCTGATTTAAAAACAAATTCAAGTTGTGTAAAGGCGGCCGACTTTGATAATGATGGGGATTTAGATTTATTTGTTGGAAGCAGAGTATTACCACAGTCCTACCCTTCTTCAGACCGTTCCTATATATTCGAAAACCAATCTATCGGAAATGAAATAAAATTTGTTGATGTTACCAAAAAGTTAAATCCAGATTTGGAATTTCCAGGTTTAATTAGCGATGCTCTTTGGACAGATTTTAATAATGATTTTATACCAGACTTAATTTTAGTTGGTGAATGGATGCCATTGCGCTTTTTTGAAAATAAAAAAGATAAATTAGTAGAGGTTACTATTAATACCGGAATACAAAACAATATAGGTTGGTGGAATAGTATAACAGCAGGAGATTTTGATAATGATGGTGATACAGACTACATAGCTGGTAATTCTGGCAGAAATATCAACTTTCAAGGGACAAAAGAGGAGCCAATTACCCTTTATGCAAAAGATTTAGATAAAAATGGATCTATTGACCCTTTACTGTCATTTTACTTAAGAGACAGTTTAGGAACAAAAAAAGAATACTTATATCACCCTTGGCAAGATGTTACCAAACAATATGTTGGAATTAGGAAAAAATTCAATTCTTTTGGAGAATTTGGTTCTGCTACCCTTCCTGAAATGTTTAATGACGGACTATTGGATGATGCATTAAAATTAAGTTTTAATTATATGGAATCCTCCATAATAGAAAATTTGGGTGAAGGAAAATTTAGAATGCACAAATTACCAATACAAACGCAGTACGCGCCTATTTACGGTATGCTATTAAAAGATTTGGACAATGACAACTTAATAGATTTAGCAGTTATTGGAAACGATTTTGGTATGGAAGTACAACAAGGTATGGCAGATGCACTAGTTGGGCTAATTTTAAAAAATGAAGGAAATTTTAAAACTAAAGCTATTCATTTAAATGAATCGAACTTTTATGTACCTGGTGATGCAAAAGCCTTGGTTAATGTGAATTTAAAGAATGGAAAAGAATTACTAATTGCTACTCAAAATAACGATTCAATCCGTGTACATGAGTATACTGTTAACAGCAGAAATACAAATGAAAAATTCCTTAGAAATGAAGTAAAGGCAATAATTAATTTTAAGGACGGTACATTAAGAATTCAGGAAGCCTATTGGGGCGACAGTTTTAATTCTCAGTCTACTCAGGTTATTTCAATTATGGATACTATGTCAGAAATTGTTTTTTATAATAATAGCGGAAAAATTATTAGAACCATAAAACCTTAACGAATTGGTAAATAGCACCAGAATTAAGAAAAAATTTGCTGATTTTTATCGCAAAAAAAAGCACTAACTATCTCAATTCTTGTTTCATAAACCAATCATATAGGGCATCAGTTTCATAGGCTTTAATCCATGCACTATGGCCAACATTGGGGTATTTAGTAAAAAGTACCTCATAGCCCATTTCTTGAAGCTTGGCAACCATGGTTTCAGATTCTTCTATAGGAATTGACTTATCTTTTTCTCCATGAAAAACCCACATTGGCATTTTTTTATTAATCCAAGAGGCATAAGGCAATGGGGTCATACCACAAACAACCGCCATGGCAGCAAAGGTTTCGGGGTATTGTACAGCCATTTCCCAAGCAGCTCCTCCACCTCTACTTAAACCTGTTAAATAAATTCGTCGTTTGTCTATTCTATTAGTGTTCACAATAGAATCTAAAAGTTGCTTTACAGCTCTAGTATTCCACCATTTTTTAGGATTCGGATTCTGTGGCGCAAGTATTAAGAATGGAAACTTTTTACCCTCTACAATAAGTTTAGGTGGTCCATTTCTTTTTATAGTTACAAGGCTATCTCCAGATTCGCCACCACCGTGTAAAAACAATAAAATAGGAAAATCTTTAGCCGGTTCGTCTTCATAGTCTTCAGGGAAATATAAATAATAGGAAAGATTCTCTTTAACATTGGTTTCCATTTCGGCATCTATCAAAGTAGGTTTTACTTGCGATGCACAACTTTGAAATATAAAAAGCAAAGTAATATAAAATATAGTCCTCATTTCTAAAGCAAAATTTCCTATCAAATGTACCCTAAATACAAGCTAAATTAAAGTTAAAGTCTTTCTTTCAAGGTCATTTTAGTTGCAAAAAGTTAGATATATAATAATCTTAAAACTTATAAAATATACTAAAACAAAAAAAGAGATACAAATTGTATCTCTTTTTAGAATCTATATCCTATCTGTTATTTATCTGTACAAGGTAAAATGGCCTACATATCTAATTGCATTACTATTAGCATTTACTACATACCAGTAATCTCCAGTTGGCACTTCCTTACCTTCATAAGTACCATCCCAACCGCTAACCTCATCTAAATTAGCCACTACTCTTCCATAACGGTCATATATTTTAACCTCAACACCATCAAAAAGATCTCTATTATTAGGAGACCAAATATCATTTAAGTTATCACCATCGGGGGTAAAGAAATTTGGAAACTCTAACATTCCTGTAAACTCAAAAGGCACGTTAAGCTCTAAAACACAACCTCTGGCATCTACAACCTTAACATTTACCATACCACTTTGGTTAGTAGTAAAAGTAGTTTCTTCACCATATGAATCACCATTAAAGAAATATTCGTACTCACCAAAACCGCCTGCCGCAGAGGCAACAACTTCATTAGGTCCTGTTTTATCTACCGCAAGACTTAATGGCTCATACCCATCAATACTAAACTGAACACTATTTGTACAACCATTTTCATGATAAATAAATACTGTATGTTCTCCTGCAGGTAAATCTCCCCAAATATATTCTTCTGTTGCATTTGCCGTAATTGCATTGGTTGGATCTATTGGGTCAAGGGCAAACATAAGTTCAGATAATAAATTACTGTTATCAAAAACAATAGTAGTGGTACTTGTTGGAAATATGCCGTCACAACCATACTCAACTTGCGGTACAGCAGTTAAATCAACCCCTATTTCAATAGTAAAAAGTTCAGTGGTTGCGCACATATTCACATCTTGAATATATATAACATAAGATGCACCACCTTGTAAGTTTTCAATAATATCTCCCGTATAAGGAGCAAAAATCGCTGTTCCTGTTTCATCAATAGGATCAATCATTTCAATTTTATATTCAAAATATGGATTTGGACTTATAAGGCTATCTTCAAAAGGAGTACCTCCTACGATGTCGAAAACTACCGTACCATTGTTAGCTCCAATACATAACTCTGGTGTTGTACTTATATTAACTACTTGAATTTCATCTGGTTCTTCAATAGTAATAAAATCTTTCTCGAAACAACCATTATCATCTTTTATTAAAATCTCATAAGTACCAGCAGCCAGTTCTTCAAAAGTATATGTACCAGGGTTATCAGAATCACTAAAGAACTCGTTAAAATTTGGAGCAATGGCAAATTGAATTAATCCTTCTCCACCAGCATATACTGATACAGTTATAGTTCCATCTTCTTCCCCATTACAAGTAACATTTGTTGGTATTGCATCAAAAATTATAGGGTCGGGTCTTATGATTTCAAACGGACCCGCAATATCCATACATGTTGTTCCACTGGTAACGGCTATATAATAAGCTGTACCTTCTGAAAGTCCTTCAAAAGTACCATTATCTTGAGGTCCTCTTATAATTGTTGCCGTTGCAGCAGGGTTAAACGCGTCTACAGGATCGCCTTCATACAAATAAAATAAATCTTCACCTACTCCTCCATTTACAAATGACTCAATTCTACCATCTAATTCAGAAGCACAAGAAATATCATCGGGTAAATTTGGTAGTAACGTAATCCCTGTGGCATTCGTCATTGTGATACCATTTGAACGTATTGCAGGACAAGCACCCGAGGCATTTACCTTTCTTACATCAAATTGATATGTAATACCCTCAACACCAGATATAGTAATTGAATTACCAATCATTGACTCATAAGTACCAATAGTTACACCATTTTCTACTCGTAAATATTCATATGTAAACAATGGGTCGGGGTTTTCAACTGTCATTCTCATTTCACCATCACCGCCACAACCTGGCACTCTTGTTTGGACGAGCAGAGGTCTAATTGGTGGTGGTGGATCAACAAAATAAGCATCTGTTACGAATGAACATCCAAAACTAGAAGACACTTCAATAGCATACCAACCAGCACTAATGTACCCTCCACTATCACCTATAAAAGTTGGGGTATTTTGCAAACCACTCTCCGAAACTACATCTGTATTATCACTACTATTCAAATACAACAAGGTATAATTATAGCCCGCACCTGGAAAACCACCACTTGCACCTGCAATTGCATTAGTTGCGTTTCCAGAAGTTATATCATAAGCTTCTAATACGGCATTATTCCCATTTGGGCAATCTAGACCTTGCGGTTCTCTAATACCCGCCACTATTTGAGGTACTTCTTCCAATTCAATTTCAAACGTATTTGTACAGCCTTCAATATCTCTAACTTCTACGGAATAGAAACCAAAGGAAAGTCCTGTAAAGTCATTGTTATTAATATAGCCTACTATTTCAGTAGCATAACTAGTTCCACCGTCAGTACTCATTAATAGTCTGTAATTGTACGGGGAAGTGTCCCATCCACCAGTACCAGTAGCAACTATTTCTCCTGTATCATTTGTACAACTTACATTACCAATTGATTCGGCACTTACTTGAAGTGGACCATTTGGCGTTCTAATATTAGCAACATTACTGACACCTGAACAAAATGGAATATTTGTAGAAACTACATCTACTATCATATTTCCACCTGGTAAATTATCAATTCTTGCTTCATCGCCATTAACATCTGGATAGGCTGCAGTATTAAAAGTTCCAGTGGCTAAAGGAGTGGTTCTAGCAACATCGGTTGCTTCATAAACTATGTAATTAAAATCGCCACTATAATTACCTACAGTTATGAACAACGCCCCGTCATTGCCTGGTACGGCACAACTAACAGGTTTTGCTTCACTAATTAAAACCGTAGGTGCCAACGGCGTATTTACTGTATGTACTGGCATTGGGTAAGTACACCCAACTGTATTATCTGTAATTTCAAATAAATAATCACCTACATCTGAAAGGTAAACATCAACATAATTATTACCAGATGAATTAGTAACCGGTGCCACTGGAGTAACTGAAACCGTATTCACCGTAAAATCAGTTGTTCCTAAAACTTCAATACGAACACGTTCATCATCTCTACAATTCAAAACATCAATTTGTGTAATGGTAGGAATAACATCTGTTGGAGGATTAATTGTTGGAACATCAAAAGTTGTTTGACATCCATTACCATCTATAGCATAAACCGTAATATCTTGAGTAGAACCATTGTCAATTATTTCAAATGTATTACCCGTTTGATAATTCTCAAAACCACTTATACTATATTGATATCCAGAACCTATTGTTCCCGGGCTAACTATATTAACCGTTATTATAGTAGAACTATAACGATTTGCACCTGGCTCACAAGCAAAATCCGGCGCACTAGCAGTAATGCTAAAATCTAAGGGGTTTTCTATAGTATGTACTGCAGATAACACTTCACAATTACGAGCAGTTACTACCTGAACTTGGTAATCACCAGCAGGCAATCCAGAAAACGCACCTGTTGTATTTCTTGTCACTTCTATAGTAGTTGACGTTACATCATTTAAAATATAGGTGATGGGTGTATCTTGTGAGGTAAAAGGCACTAATGCATTTGCCGGGCCAACAATTACTTCAATAGTTCCATCATTTTCATCTCTACAACTAATATCAATTGCTTCTTCTGAAATAATTACAGGTTGTGCTGCTTGATTAAGAATTATATTCGATACTGTAGTTTCACAGAAACCTGTACCATCGTTTACTACACGATCGGTTATTAAAACTTCATAATTACCTGGAGCAAGACCTGTAAAAACAAAATCGTTTATTTGTGTAATAGGGCCAACAGCACTAGAATTATAATCGACACCCGTTAATACATAGCTAAAATCACCACTTCCACCATTAGTCAAAATAGTTATTTCTCCATCAGCATCGTTACAAGTACTTTCTGAAGTAAAATCACCTGTCGCCGATAAAAAATCATAAACCGTTGCAGTGCCTTGACTAGTACAACCATTGGCATCGATTACATCAACCACATAATCTCCAGGACTTCCGACAGTATATGTGTACTCCCAGTTTGCGCCAACAATAGTTGGTAACTGTTCATCACCACCTAAGGTAAATCTAGGCGTGTTCACAGAACTTGGCACTCTTACTGTAATATCAAAAGCTGTTGACGTAGGATCACATTGGTTGATAACTGTAAATGCAGGAACAGGCAAATCTGGTTGTAATAGAATAATTGTCGCTATATCAAAAGATGTACATCCGTTAATATCTCTTACATAAATATCATAGTCACCTTCAGGAGCCGTAAATGTAGTTTCCGTAGTATAATCAGTTGGATAATTGGGAATAACACCATTATCCATAAAGGCAAATTCATATGGACCTCCTGATCCGCCCCTACCTTGTACCGTAATTTGACCATAAGCATTACAATTTGCAGGCACCTCGGCTAATATATCTATGTTAGGTAAATTTTGTTCTACAATTACAGCATCGGCATCAGTACAGGTATCAGTTAAATTTGTAACTAAAATTTGATAATTTCCCGGTAATTCAGGATGTGTACCAACATAAGGTAAACCCGTAGTAGTTACAGAATTCTGAAGTAGTGTTATTGAACCATCTTCATTGTCAATCAATTCAATTCTTAGATTGTCACCTATGGTATACCCATTTATTTCATAAGCAATTTCACCGTTTCTATTAATATCACAAGCTCCAGGTGTTGAAGTTGCCGAAACATCTAAGGTTGATGGTCCATTTAGTGGCGGAATCTCTTGTTCATAGGTACAATTGGTAATCACATCTAAAACAACAACGGTATATGCCACACCGTATTGAATTCCGTCTGTAGCATTGCTAAACGTATGATCATTAATTGCAGGAGTATCATTTAAATTATAAAAACCAGGTTGGTCAATTAATCTAATTTGATAAGAACCAGAACCTCCGCTTACACTTACTGCATAGGTAAAAGCAGTATCATCACAATCTAACGGTACTGGTGGCGGTATTGGTGCAATTACAACCTCGTTCGATGTTATCGTTACCGTATCAATATCCGTACAGCCGTTCGCATCAATAGTTATAATTGTATAATCTCCTGTAATTAAATTTGAATCTAGTATCTGTAAAGGTAATGCCGCTAGTGCAACATTTTCTCTTCTAGTAATTTCTACTCCGGTGTTATCCTCAATGATAAAGTCGAAATTAGGTGTTCCATCTGTCACCGCATCTATCGTTATACCACCACTTACAGGTCCACTACCACCACAAACAGCCTGTACTTCTGAAACAGTTGTAGCAGGAGGTGCAGTAGTATCTAGTAAAATATCAAAAGTATCTAATACGGTTTCACAACCTCTAGCATCTCTTACTAAATATGAGTATGTGCCTACTGTTAAATTTGAAAATACAGTTTGCGTGCCCCATCCATTTCCATTAAAATTAACTTCGTAAGGTGGTACGCCACTGGTAGCATCGGGAATAATAGTAACTGCTCCATTATTTGTTGAACTACAACTTACCGGTCTTGCCACATAAGATGCCGCAGCAATATTTTGAGGTGGATTTAATGTAATGGCAACAGAGTTTGCTACACAACCGCTACTTGTAGTGTTATTATCGGTAATTCTGAAAACATAATCACCAGGAATGGCAGTATCATAGAAGAAACTATCAGAAGTAAGTGGAATAGCAGCTCCAAAAGTTGTTCCTCCATCTGCACTTACCTCATATTGTTTAGCACCTGGTCCTGAAATATAACCGCCATTAACACTTACACCAATTCTACCAGGAGCTCCGCCACAAGGTATCTCTGTAATTATGCTTGTATTTACTCTTAATTGTGGTGCTATTGTAATAGGTAGGCTATCCGAACAATCATTACCATCCACAACTTCAATAGTGTAATTGCCAGGAGAAAGTCCTGCAAAAGTTGCACTTGTCTGTAATGTTCCTCCGTTAATTCTGTATTGATGTGTACCTAAAGCGGCTGTACCAGCACTGGAAGTTACTGCCACCGTAGCACCAATACCCGCAATGTAACAGAAATCTGAAGCGGTACCATCTAATGAAATACTTGGTGCATCTATAGGGTTTAAATCAAATGTAAAAGTATCTGTACAACCCTCAGCATCTTCTACCAATAAAGTGTACGTACCAACTGCAGAAAGGTTACTAAATGTTCTTCCGGATTTTGGTCCAATTTGTGGTCCTGTTGGTGGTGTAAGGGTATATCTAAAAGTACCCCAACCACCTGTTGCATTAGCCCTAACCGCTCCCAAATTACCATTGGCACAGCTCATTGGCGTAACAATGCTAGTTGACAAATCCAATACAGGAGCTTCTACAATATCAAAAGAAGTACTATCTGTACAACCAGTATCCGCATCAGTTACCGTAATAGTATATGTACCTGATCCAGATAATGGTAAAACAATTTCATTATCGTTTTGTGGTCCACCAGAAAATAATCCACCATTAATATCATAGCTGTAATTATTTGCAAATCCATCAATAATGAACGTACCTGTACCATCAGTAGCTCCATTACAAACTCTTAAATCACCACCAGATTTAACACGTACGCGTATAGAACTTATTTCTACAGGTCTAAAACCTTCGGTGTAGGTACAACCATTAACATCAGTAATTTGAAAAATATAAGCTTGTGAAGTCAATAATCCAGTAAACGTATCATTATTTCCGTTATCGAAATAAGCAGGACTTACTATTTCATATCTATTAATAGCTGCATTACTCGTTGGGGTCAATTGTACATCAGAAGTCCCAGCAGCGCAACTAATGTTACTTTGAGAAAAATCCAAATTTGTTGGTGGGTCAATATCTAATATTTCAATAGGAGTAAGTTCCAGTCGACAACCACCGGCATCGCGTATAATAGGTGTATAATTACCCGCAGCCAAGTTAGTATATGAAATAGCAGTAGAAAAATTTACACCATCAATACTAAAAACATAACCACTTCCAGAACCACCAGAAAATGGACCAACAAAATCTATTTGTCCACCATTAGTACCAGTACCAGTACACGTTACATCGGCTACCTTATTAGCTGAACCTGTCAACGAACCTACTGTATTAACCGTTACCGAGGGTAAATCAAGTGTACACTCAAATCCCCCTTGTTGATATCTAACTTCTATATCGTTATAGGTGCCTGCAGCCACCGAAATTTGTGGCGTACTTACCCATGCATCAGATGTACTTTCTCTAAATGAAATATTATAACCTCTACCATTATTTATGGTAAACTCTAATTTTGCACCACCATTACTACAGGTTCCATCAATACCAGAAACAGTAATATCTGGTGGCAATAGTGTTTCAACATCAGAAGAAGCATTTATAATACAACCATTACTATCGGTAATAACAAAATCGTACGTTCCAGCAGAAGTTACGTTATACGTAGTTGTTCCCGAATCTGTAGCCGCATTACCAAATGATGGTTGTACGGGCCCACCATTAACAGTAAAAGTATATGGTGCAGAACCACCAGTTGTATTTAGCGTTATATCAACACTAGAAATATTTGAACAACCAAAACTACTATTTACTTCTGTTGATGCATCTAGGGCAGATGCTCCTGCGCCAATTGTTAAAGGGTTTCCGCTTGTATCTACATTTTGCCTAGGAGGATTAATACCGTTTAATGGATCACCTGTACATTGCTGTGTTTCTACCTGTACGGTATAAGTACCAAAACCTACCGCAGAAAAAGTGTAAGGATTGGTTGCTACAAACGCCGTAAATTCCTGAGCAACGCCACTTGAATTTAATAAAGTATATTTATAAGGTCCAGGTACATTAGATGCCGTAACCGTTATACTACCAGTATCTCCACTACATAATGCATCAGTAAAATTAGCCGATATTTCTATTTCTTTCTCTTCAATTACTATAGGTTCATATGGATATTCGCAAGTATTGGCCGTATTTCTTAATCTAGCCTTTATATTGTATGTACCCGGTGCTAAATTTGAAAATATTGCACCTTGCCAGGTACTACCGTTGTCAATACTAAATTCATATGCACTAGATAAATTGGTAATTTGAATTCTACCATCAACACCACAGATATAGTCTTGTTTTACATAAGTTTGAGTAATAGTACTCTTCTTTACTTTAAAATAATAAGTTTGACCATCTGCTATTACTTTATATTCTGCACCAGTAGTGGAGGGTATTGAACTCGCGTCTAAAGTAAAAGTTTGTCCGTTATGAACTTCAGAATAACAAGAACCTGTATTTGGACATTCAACATTAACATTCGGTGAACAAGAACCTCCCAATACTTGCCATGAAACTGAATTGTATGTACCGCCCGATAAACTTATAATACGATCATCATAATCACCGCAAAGATTAAACCTCGCAATTGTAAAGCCGTTGTCATTACAATTATCGATACCATCCGCGCCTTGAATAATTGTATTGAACATGGCTAATGAAGCCGTGTTAGCCAAAGGTGCAATATTCGAATTATTCTCTATTATGGATTGTTTATCGACAGTAACAGAAGTAGTCTTTTCTTTAACATGTGTTACTTCCTCGAAAAAGGTACTTACCTTAGAGTTAGCTAGTGCCGTAGTACCAATTACTGAAATAACAATCAGAAGTAGTACATACAGCGCATACCGCTGTTGTTTTGGGAGCATAGGTTAAGATTCGTTTTAAGAACAATTTCGATTTGGGATCTTTATGGTTCTTTGGTGTAATTTTTTACTTATATTTTGTCTTTTAAATAATCATGTGTTCATTAATATATTTCTAACGTTGTAATATGAAAAATAGTATCATTTTAAATCTTTTATTCGTTGTAATGCTCAATTCTTCATGCGCGCAAAACCCTGAAAACAAAGTAATTACCCCAAATAAAAACGTTTTTAAGGCAGAGCTGTTCGTCGATGAGCTACAGGTTCCATGGGGGTTTACATTCCTTCCGGATAAAAGTATTTTAATTACTGAAAAAGAAGGAAAATTAATTCATTTTGCTAATGGAAAAAAGACGTTTATTGGTAATATTCCTGAAGTTTACAACAGAGGACAAGGTGGACTTTTAGACATAGAACTACATCCTGATTTTGAAAAAAATGGATGGATTTACCTAACATATGCCTCTTCCGAAGGAAATGAAAAAGGCGGGCACACAGCAATTATGAGAGCAAAATTGAAGAATAATTCACTTACCGAAAATCAAGTGCTTTACAAAGCAGTACCAAATACCACAAAAGGACAACATTTTGGCTCTAGAATTACTTTTGACAATAATGGATTTTTATACTTTTCTATAGGCGAACGTGGGGATAGAGACATAAACCCTCAAGACATAAAAAGAGATGGTGGTAAAATATATCGTTTGCATGATGATGGGCGTATTCCTACTGATAACCCTTTTGTTAATATTAAGGGAGCCAAGACCGCAATTTACAGCTATGGACACCGAAACCCCCAAGGGTTGATAAGACACCCAAAAACCGGTGAAATATGGGATAATGAGCATGGACCCCGAGGTGGAGATGAAATTAATATTATAAAAAAGGGAGCAAACTACGGTTGGCCATTAGTCACTTATGGCATCAATTATGGCGGTACCTCTATTACTGATAAAACAGAAATGAAGGGAATGGAACAACCTATTCATTATTGGGTACCATCTATAGCACCAAGTGGTATGGCATATGTAACTTCTGATAAATATCAGAACTGGAAAGGAAGCTTATTAGTAGGCTCATTAGCATTTCAATATTTAGAACGATTGGTGTTAGATGGAACAAAAGTTATTTCTCGTGAAAAGTTAATGGATGGTTTAGGAAGAGTACGTGCCGTAAAGGAAGGACCAGATGGTTTCATTTACGTAGCCATAGAGGGCAAAGGAATTTATAAACTTATTCCACAAAATAAGTAACAAAAAAACCGCATTATCCTATTTCTTTAGATTAATGCGGTTTTAATATAGCCATAAATTTAATTCTTACCCGCGTCTAGCGCCAATTTAACCGAGCCGTGCTTTCTTAACAAAGCTTCTGCTTCTTTATACTCAATACCTAATCCTTCCATTATATAACGGGTTCCACGGTCAACTAGCTTATCGTTACTCATTTGCATATGTACCATCTTGTTTCCTTTTACCCTGCCTATTTTTATCATTAAAGCGGTAGAAATCATATTCAAGACTAACTTTTGCGAAGTACCACTTTTCATTCGTGTACTACCTGTAAGAAACTCTGGCCCTACATTAATCTCTATTGGAATATCAGCAATTCTCGCAATTGGAGCACCAGGATTGTTTGTGATTGCAGCAGTAAGGATTCCGTTTTTCTTAGCCTCTTCCAATCCACCAATTACATATGGTGTACTTCCTGAAGCAGCAATACCCACTACTACGTCTATTGTAGTAATACTATGGGCCATAAGGTCTACCCAGGCTTGCTTAGTAGCATCTTCCGCATTTTCAACGGCTTTTCTTATTGCAGTGTCACCACCGGCTATTAAGCCAATAACACGTTCGTGAGGCATACCAAAGGTTGGCGGTATTTCAGAAGCATCTAAAATCCCTAATCGTCCACTAGTACCCGCACCAATGTAAAACAAGCGCCCACCTTTATTAAATAGTTCAGCTAAAGCATCAACCAACTTGGTAACCTGTGGTATTGTCTTTTCAACAGCCGATGCAACTTTTTTATCCTCTTCATTCATTTTTAGTAGAATGGTTTGGGTATCCATCAACTCAAGGTTGTCATGATTCGACGGAGTTTCTGTAATTTTTCGATAATTCATATAATTATAAAATTTTTATATCGTGGTTCTTAAAAGGCTTCAATAATGTATCATCTGGTTTCAATTCGGTAATCATGGTATTTATAGAATTAATATCACATGTTTTATATCTGTGTTGAGAATTTAGTTTTTCTGAAATTGAAAGAAGCACTGTTTTCTTAGAAGCCTTAATAACTGCTTTTTTTATTTGAACAATATCCCAATCAAACTCAGTAAGGCCATAAATAGCATCGACATATCCTGTGCCAATAAAACTATAATCGAATCGAATTTCCGATAAATGATGTATTGCATTTGCACCAATGGCTATTTGTGCTTCTTTAGATATTTGCCCACCAATAGAAATGACATTAATATTTGCTTTATGAGATAATTCCATGGCAACCGGCAAGCTTATAGTAAAACAGGTAAGGTTTAAATTTTCAGGAATAATTCTTGCAAGTTCCATGCAAGTGGTACCGCCATCTAAAAATATTACGGCACCATCCCGTAGCATCGTCACTGCCTTGGCAGCAATGGCAGCTTTATCTTCTAATCTATAAATATTAGTATTTCTGGCACTATTGGTCATATAACCCATAGAAATAGCACCACCATGAACCTTACGTAATTTGTTTTCGGCATCTAGCTCTTTTACATCTCGTCTAATAGTATCTATTGATACATCTAAAGCCTCAGCTATATCTGTAATTAGAATTCTATTATGAAGATCCACCTCATTTAAAATTGTCTGCTGACGTTCTTCCTTTAGCATTTAAAAGCAACTTAGTTTTTATAACAAAGGCAAAGATAGGAAATTTTATCACTTGCTGTTTTATGACGTTAATGCAAAATAAACATTATGCATATATTAATTAACAGCAAAAAACTGCAAAATTTAATGCAAAAAACTGCATTTAATTAAAATAACGCATATATTTGCATGATTTAAAAATCCAAAATCTCATCATATTCTTATGAAAAACGCCGTAAAAGACACCAAAATCGACATTAGCCACCAACCCATTGGGCAGTTCGAGGAAACACGATTTGAAAAAATTCACAATGTAATCTTTCAAGATTCCAATGAAGCATCTATTCAAGTTGCACACGAAATTGCAGCATTGATTAAAAAGAGACAAGGACAAAAAAGAAATTGTGTTTTAGGCTTAGCAACAGGTTCATCTCCTATTAGAGTTTACGAAGAATTGGTTCGTTTACATAAAGAAGAAGGTTTAAGCTTTAAAAATGTGGTCACTTTTAATTTAGATGAATACTTGCCAATGGAGCCAAATAACATTCAAAGTTATTTTTACTTCATGCACGAACATCTTTTTAATCATGTTGACATTCCTGAAAAAAATATTCATATACCAGATGGTACGGTTAACAATGAAGAAACAACGGCCTATTGTCTAAGCTATGAACAAAAAATAAAAGAAAATGGCGGCCTAGATTTTCAGCTTTTAGGTATCGGTAGAACTGGACATGTTGGCTTCAATGAACCTGGCTCCCATTTTAATTCAGGAACTAGGGTTATAACGCTAGATCATATAACTAGAGTAGATGCGGCCTCTGCATTTTTAGGAATTGACAATGTTCCTAGAAAAGCCATTACCATGGGAATTTCTACCGTAAGAAAAGCAAAACGTATTGTTTTATTAGGCTGGGGACAAAATAAAGCCAATATTATAAAGAAAACTATAGAAGGCGAAATCTCTTCTCACGTACCTGCCACCTATCTACAACAACATGACAATTGTACTTTTGTATTAGATACTGGTGCAGGTTCAGAACTAACAAAAAACAAAACCCCATGGCTGGTTGATTCTTGTGAATGGACAGAAGAGTTACGAGCAAAAGCCATAATATGGCTATGTGAGAATACTGGCAAAACTATTCTAAGCTTAACAGACAAAGATTATAATGACAATGGAATGGCCGATTTGTTAGCTGCTGAAGAAGCATATGACCTAAACATTAAAATATTTAACAAATTACAACACACCATAACCGGATGGCCCGGTGGTAAGCCAAATGCTGATGACACCTATAGACCAGAACGGGCTACACCAGCTAAAAAACGAGTTATTATTTTTAGCCCTCATCCAGACGATGATGTAATTTCAATGGGAGGAACTTTTGATAGATTGGTAGAGCAAGGTCATGAAGTTCATATAGTATATCAGACATCTGGCAATATTGCAGTATCCGATACCGATGCTAGGAAATATGCTGAAATTGCTATGCATATAAATCCTTCAAAAGAGGCAGAGCAAATAATAAAATCAATTGCAGACAAAAATGACACTAGAATTGATTCGCCAGAGGTAAGAAATCTTAAGGGTAAAATAAGACGAGGAGAATCGTATGCAGCCACAAGATATATGGGCTTACAAGACAAAAATGTACATTTTTTAGATTTACCTTTCTATGAAACAGGTACAATAAAAAAGAAAAATTTATCTAACGATGACATAGCTCTTGTTGTAGGTATTATCAAAAAAATTAAACCTCATCAAATTTATGCCGCTGGAGATTTAGCTGACCCGCATGGCACACATAAAGTTTGTCTAGATGCTGTTTTTGCAGCATGTGAAGAATTAAAATCTGAATCGTTCATGAAGGATTGCTGGTTATGGTTATATAGAGGTGCATGGCACGAATGGGATATTAACGAAATTGAAATGTCCGTTCCAATGAGTCCCGGACAAGTATTGAAAAAACGAAATGCAATTTTCTTTCACCAATCTCAAAAAGATGGCGTAATGTTTCAAGGAGATGATTCCAGAGAATTCTGGATGCGTGCCGAAGAAAGAAACAGAAATACCGCTAATAAATTTAAAGCGTTAGGCTTATCGTCATATGCCGCAATAGAAGCATTTGTAAGGCATAAATTCAATTAACAATTTAACTTGATTAAAAAGGTCTATTTTAGTATTAAAATGGGCCTTTTTAAAATTTATGTCAAAACAATACATACTACTAACGTTATTACTTGTGCTTCTCAATTCTTGTGGAGTTTTTAAATCGTATGAAAAACACCCGAAAACAGAATTTAGAGGTGTTTGGATTGCCACCGTCGTTAATATAGACTGGCCAAAGAATGGTAATGATACTTCGGAAAAACAGAAGGCAGATTATTTGAAAATTCTTGATTTTTATCAGAAAGAAAATTACAACGCTGTTATTGTTCAAGTTCGTGCTGCCGGCGATGCTTTCTACGAATCTAAATATGCCCCTTATTCCCGATTTTTAACAGGAGAAGAAGGTGCAGCTCCAAAATGGAACACCAATGTTCTGGATTGGATGATTTTAGAAGCTCATGAACGTGGTATGGAATTTCATGCATGGTTAAATCCCTACAGAGCCACATTTGACGAAAATTTTGAGGTGTTAACTGAAACACATGATTATTGTACCCACCCAGAATGGATGGTTCATTATGGTACAAAAAACTATTACAACCCTGGGCTACCAGAGGTTAGAAAGCATTTTTCAAATATAATTGCCGAATTGGTTTCTAATTACGATATCGATGCAATTCATTTTGATGATTATTTCTATCCCTATAAAATTAAAGATGCCGTTTTTAACGATTCCCTTGCATTTGAAACTTATGCTCAAAAAGGTCAGCATATTGATGATTGGCGAAGAAGTAATATAGATTCGTTAGTAAAACAATCTCACGAAACCATAAAATCCATTAAACCATGGGTACAATTAGGTATAAGTCCGTTTGGAGTTTGGAAAAATAACAGTACCGACCCAAGAGGTTCGGACACTAAAGCAGGTCAAACAACTTATGAAGATTTATATGCAGACCCTTTGCTATGGATGGAAAAAGGCTGGATAGATTACCTAGCACCACAAGTTTATTGGAGTATGGACCTACCAGTTGCATCGCACCGAAAAATTGTAGAATGGTGGTCAAACAATAATTTTAACACAAAACTTTATATTGGCAATGGCCCCTATAAAATTAGAAACAATGCCGATAAAGCCTGGGAAGATTTCAAAGAATTGCCCAACCAATTAAAACTTGCCCGCGAAACACCACAAATAGCAGGGAATATAATGTTTAGCGCCAAATCTCTTATGAGTGATAAAGACGACGTGGTAGAATACATTCATAAAAAGTATTACAAACTACCCGCTTTAAATCCTGCATTTTCAATATCAAATAAGTCTATATTTAATACGCCACACTTATCCATTACAGAACAAAATGAAAAAGATTTAGTTCTTCATATTGATAGCACCAAAAACATGCGCTATGCGTTACTATATAGTGCTGGACGAAAAGTAAAAGAGGAATACCCAATTAAAAAATTAGTTTTTAAAATTTTCTTAGACGGTAATCCAAATAGATTATTAATTCCTAGAAGCCAAATATCAGATTCTTATTTAGCACTAAGTTTTATAGACGTTTATGGTGTTGAAACGGAGCCGACAATAATCAATATAAAGCAACTCATAAAAAATGATTCAAAAAGATAAAGGAGCATGGGCTTGGGTGCCCGTTTTATATTTTACTCAAGGTTTACCCTATGTTCTAGTGGTTACGGTATCGGTAATTATGTATAAAAGATTAGGTGTTAGCAATGAAGATATTGGTCTCTATACCAGTATTTTGTATTTACCTTGGGTTTTAAAACCCTTGTGGAGCCCTTTTGTAGACCTTAAAAGCACCAAACGAAAATGGTTTTTAACAATGCAATTATTAATAGCTATTGTACTACTTGGCGTAGGTCTTACATTACCAACAAATATGTTCTTTATTTTATCATTAGCCTGTTTTTGGATGGCGGCTTTTGCATCTGCTACAAATGACATAGCCTCAGATGGGTATTATATGTTAGGGTTGACAGAAAAGAAGCAATCTTTCTTTGTTGGTATGCGAAGTACTTTTTATCGTCTTGCAATGGTAACAGGTGAAGGGTTGATTGTTGTATTAGCAGGGTTTTTAGAAAACCATTATGGCGATAATACCAAAGCTTGGAGTATAACTATGACCGCCGCAGCTTTTTTAATGTTGATAATGACCGTTGCAAACTTCTTTGTCACCCCTAAATACGAAGCTGAAAACACAGTAGACAAAGAAAAGCCGGCAGGCTTCTTGGAAGTATTTGCAACCTTCTTTAAAAAACCTGGAATAGGTATAGCCTTAGCCTTTATACTTACCTATCGGCTAGGCGAATCTCAGTTGGTAAAAATGGCTTCACCATTTCTATTAGATTCGCCTGATAAAGGTGGCCTTGGCTATTCGACCGAGCAGCTAGGGACCATTTTTGGTACAGCGGGAGTAATTTTTCTTTCTATTGGAGGAATACTAGGCGGGATTTTTATTTCTAGGGACGGATTAAAAAAATGGATGTTACCAATGGTACTTTCTTTAAATCTCCCTAACATATTATACGCTGTTTTAGCAGTAACAAATACTACTAATATATATGCAGTAACGGCAACAGTAATTTTTGAAAAATTCGGATACGGATTCGGTTTTGCCGCGTTTTTAATGTATCTCATTTATATTGCCGACGGAAAATCCAAAACATCTCATTATGCAATTGCAACAGGTTTTATGGCCTTAGGTATGATGCTTCCAGGAATGATAAGCGGTTATATGCAACAATGGCTGGGCTATGACGGCTTTTTTATCTGGGTAGTTATTGCTGCCTTACCTGCTGTTTTTCTTTTAAAATTCATTTCTTATCCGGCAGATTTCGGTAAAAAAACATCAGTTACCAATGAATAAAGTAATACCTACAAAAGAAGCATTAAAAAAACTCTCAATAGTTGAGAAAGTTGGTCAACTCTTTATGCCTGCAGCTTTTATAAACGATACAGAGGAAGAAATACAACAGCTTGAAAAACTAATTTCTGAGCACCAAGTTGGCGGACTTTGTTTTTTTCATTCAAGAGCAAGTGCTGCTACCAATTTTGAAGGCAAGAAAAAAGTAGTTATAAATGAGAATAGTTTTAATACTATAAAAAATCTCATCAAAAGATACCAAAAAGCAGCAACCTATCCCCTATTAATTTCAATAGACGCAGAATGGGGATTGGCAATGCGTATTGAAAACACACCGCAATATCCCTATGCAATTACCTTAGGCGCAAATACCGATAATAAAGATTTAGTGTTTAAAATTGGCAAGCAGATTGCCATAGATTGCAAAGCAGCGGGAATTCACTGGAACTTATCTCCTGTGGTAGATGTAAACGTTAATCCAAATAACCCTGTAATTGGATATCGTTCTTTTGGTGATGATAAATATAATGTAGTATCTATGGCGACGGCTTTTGTAAAAGGCACACAAAGTGAAGGAGTACTTACAAGCATAAAACATTTTCCAGGACACGGTGATACCGCAACGGATTCACATTTAGGATTGCCCGTTATTGACAAATCTATAGCTGAACTTTTAGAAAATGAACTCTTTCCTTTTCAAAAATTAATTGACGAAGGTGTAGATTCGGTAATGGTAGGTCACTTATCTGTTCCTGCGCTAACCACCAATTCAAATCTTCCTTCAAGCATTAATAAAGATATAATCACTGGTGTGTTACGAAATGATATGGGCTTTGATGGCGTCGTAATTTCCGACGCTTTAAACATGCACGCCGTATCTAAAAATTATCCAACAAAAGGAGAACTAGAATGGCTTGCTTTTGACGCTGGTAATGACGTCTTATGTTTTGCAGAGCATATTGAACAAGGTATTCAATTCATTTTAAAAAATGCATCAGAAAAGCAAATCAATAAAAGCATAGAGCGCATTTGGCAGTTAAAAGAAAAAGCAATTACCGAAAACAGTTCGCAAACAGAATTAACCGACCCATCCTCTTTAAATAGAAAAATAGCCGAGAACTCACTGACTTTACATCATGGTTCTGCTACTGAAATCGCAAAATTTAAAGAAAGAAATTTCTGCACTTTAACTGTAAAACGATTTGGGATAGACCAAACAAAACAAGAAATTTTGAACAACATCATAGAGATGAAAAAGGAAGTTAAAAATGAAACTGAAATACTTCTGCTTTTAACTCCTCCACAAATAAAACCGACCAATAAATTCGGATTCTACGATGAAGAAATCAACTTCATAAACGACCTAATAGCTTCTAAAAATGTTGTGTTATATCACTTTGGGAATCCGTACGCATTAAAGTTTTTCAAAAAAGACCAGACAACAGCCACCGTAATTGTATACCAAAATTTCAAAGAATTTCAAGATGTGGCTACGGAACATTTTTTGGGTAATCTTGAATCAAAAGGGAAGTTACCTGTATTATTAAATTAATTCATTGAATAAAAAGAATCCAAATGAAAACATATAAAATTATCGGTCTTATGTCGGGCACATCATTAGATGGTCTTGATATAGCATACTGTCATATTTGGAAGAATAAAGGAACTTGGCATTTTGATATCAAAGAAACTAAAAGCGTTAAGTATTCATCTGAAATGCTCAATACACTAAAAAATGCAATTAGTTTATCTGCAGAAAAGCTTATTGAATTACATAACACTTACGGTAGTTGGCTAGGTGAGCAAACCTCTATATTTATAAACGAGAACAAATTAGAAGTAGACTACATTGCTAGTCATGGTCATACCACGCATCACAGACCAGAAATGGGTCTTACTTTTCAAGTAGGTTCTGGACAGCATTTGGCAAATGCCACCGGTATTAAAGTAATTGCAGATTTTAGAACAAATGACTTGGCACTTGGCGGACAGGGTGCTCCTCTAGTGCCAATTGGTGACAGAATGTTCTTTAATGAATATGAATTTTGTTTGAATTTAGGCGGCATAAGCAATATTTCATTTGAAGTAAAAGACAAAAGAATAGCCTATGACATTGGTTTAGCAAATATGATTCTTAACTATATCACCAGGAAGATAAATTTAGAATATGATGAAGGTGGAAAACTTGCACATTCAGGTGGTATAAATATAGAAATGCTAGATCAATTAAATAGTCTTAAGTACTATTTACTACCGCATCCAAAATCCATTGGCTACGAGTGGTTTTTAGAAGAAGTAGTACCTATTGTTGAAAGCACAGAAGACACCATCGAGAATTTATTACATACCAGTATTCATCATATATGTGATAAGGTTGTCCAGCAGATTCAGTTGAATTTTATAAATAAAAACCAACAGTTATTGGTTACGGGCGGCGGGGCATTAAACTCATTTTTAATTGAAACTTTACAACAAAAATTGGGTGCCACAACAAAAGTAGTTGTTCCTGAAAAAATAATTATTGAGTTCAAAGAAGCACTTGTATTCGCCTTAATGGGCGTATTACGGGTTGAACAACAAACAAATGTTCTTTCATCTGTTACAGGAGCCAAAAAAGACTCCTCTAGCGGAGTATTGTTCATACCCAATTAAACTTTTTTACCTAATTTACTACATTATAATCCAACATAAAATGTCAGAAAAACAAAAGAAAGCATCAGCCTACTGGAAAGAAAACGTCGGGTACTTATTCATTTTACTTACTATTTGGTTTATCGTTTCCTTTGGTGCAGGTATTCTATTCAAAGAATCTTTGGATACTATAAAAATAGGCGGTTTTAAACTAGGCTTTTGGTTTGCACAACAAGGCTCAATTTATGTATTCGTAATACTCATATTCGTTTATGTTCGATTGATGAACAAATTAGACAAAAAGTATAATTACAACGAGTAGACCAATTTAATACCAACCAACAAAAAACCAAAAAAATGAGTGTTCAAACCTGGACGTATATTTTAGTTGGGCTTACTTTTGCCCTTTACATAGGAATAGCAATTTGGTCTAGAGCCGGTTCCACAAAAGACTTTTATGTTGCTGGCGGCGGAGTTTCTCCACTTGCCAACGGAATGGCAACTGCAGCCGATTGGATGTCGGCTGCCTCTTTCATATCCATGGCAGGGATAATTTCCTTTGCCGGTTATGATGGCTCTGTTTACCTTATGGGTTGGACAGGGGGTTATGTACTACTTGCATTGCTATTAGCTCCATATTTAAGGAAATTCGGAAAGTTTACGGTGCCCGATTTTATAGGCGATAGATATTACTCGAAAACAGCACGTATTGTAGCTGTACTTTGTGCACTTATAGTGTCTTTTACTTATGTAGCGGGACAAATGCGAGGTGTTGGCGTAGTATTCTCAAGATTTCTACAAGTAGATATCAATACAGGTGTAATAATAGGAATGATTATTGTACTTTTTTATGCTGTTCTTGGAGGCATGAAAGGTATTACTTATACCCAAGTGGCACAGTATTGCGTGCTCATTTTTGCTTTTATGGTCCCCGCAATTTTTATTTCCATTCAAATGACCGGAAATCCAATTCCACAATTAGGCATGGGGTCAACCTTAAATGATGGATCAGGTACTTTTCTATTAGATAAACTAGACGGATTATCAACTGAACTAGGGTTCAATGAATATACTAATGGCTCTAAATCTATGGCCGATGTTTTTGCAATCACCCTGGCATTAATGGTAGGTACTGCAGGATTACCACATGTAATTGTACGATTCTTCACCGTTAAAAAAGTAAAAGACGCTCGTAAATCTGCCGGATTGGCACTGCTACTAATTGCTATTCTTTATACAACAGCACCTGCAGTATCTGTATTTGCAAAGACTAATCTTATTAATACCGTTAGTAACGAAGAATATACAAGCATGCCTGTTTGGTTTAAAAATTGGGAAGAAACCGGACTATTATCTTTTGATGATAAAAATGAAGATGGAAAAATTCAATATGTAGCGGACAAGTCTAAAAACGAGTTAACCATAGATAATGATATCATGGTTTTAGCAAATCCGGAAATTGCGAATTTACCAGCTTGGGTAATTGCCTTAGTTGCTGCTGGAGCACTTGCTGCAGCCCTTTCAACTGCAGCCGGACTATTATTAGTTATTTCCGCATCTGTTTCTCATGATTTGGTTAAGAAAGTTTTTAATCCAAACATCTCTGACAAGGCAGAGTTATGGGTGGCTAGGGGCGCGGCAACCGTAGCCGTTGTAATCGCTGGGTATTTTGGAATAAATCCACCTGGTTTTGTGGCTGCAGTAGTAGCACTGGCATTTGGTTTGGCAGCGGCATCGTTCTTCCCTGCAATTGTGCTGGGAATATTTTATAAAAAAATGAACAAAGAAGGCGCTATAAGCGGAATGGTGATCGGCATAGTCCTAATGCTTTACTATATGACCAAATTTAAGTTTGGCTGGTTTGGTGGAGGAACGCCGGCAAATTGGTGGTTTGGCATTTCACCGGAAGGCTTTGGTAGTATCGCTATGATTGCTAACTTTATAGTAGCAATTATTGTTTTACAATTTACACCAGAACCTCCAAAAGAAGTACAGGAAATTGTAGAAAATATTAGGATACCAAGCGGTGCAGGTGATGCCGCGGAACATTAATTGAAACAAATCAACATTCAACAACAACAAAAACCAAGGAGGTTTTAATTTCCTTGTTATATCAAATTAACGCATACCATGAGTAATTACCACATTAAACATTTAGAGGAATATTTTCAAGTATATCGAAAATCGGTTCGAAATCCTGAAGCCTTTTGGGAAGAGATTGCTGAAGAACATTTTGTTTGGCGTAAACGCTGGGATAATGTATTAAGTTGGGATTTTAAAAAGCCAGAAATAAAATGGTTTGAGGGTGCTAAATTAAACATTACAGAAAATTGCCTAGACCGTCATTTACCAACAAGAGGCTCTAAAACTGCCATAATATTTGAACCCAACAACCCTAAAGAAGAAGCAGTTCATATCACCTATAGACAACTTCACGAAAGAGTTTGTCGTATGGCGAATGTGCTATTAGATCATGGTGTAAAAAAAGGAGACCGCGTTTGTATCTACTTACCAATGATTCCTGAACTTGCTGTAGCCTTATTGGCGTGTGCAAGAATAGGAGCAATACATTCGGTAGTTTTTGCTGGTTTTTCATCTAATGCCTTATCTACAAGAATAAATGATTCTGATTGTAAAATGGTCATCACTTCCGATGGCTCTTTTAGAGGAACAAAATCAATAGATTTAAAGGGTATAGTTGACAAAGCTCTAGAAGAATGCCCCGGTGTTGAAAATGTATTGGTCGTAAAACGTACTGGTACTAAAATACACATGGAAAAAGGAAGGGATAAATGGCTACAACCGTTGTTAGATGACGCCTATGCTGATTGCGTTGCTGAAATAATGGATGCTGAAGACCCATTATTCATTTTGTACACATCTGGTTCAACAGGCACTCCAAAAGGCATGGTACATACCACTGCCGGGTATATGGTATACACCGCATATACGTTTAAAAATGTGTTCCAATACACGGAAAATGATATATACTGGTGTACCGCAGATATTGGTTGGATTACAGGTCACTCTTACATATTATATGGCCCATTGGCAAACGGCGCAACAACTGTTATATTTGAAGGTGTTCCCTCCTATCCAGATTTTGGCCGGTTTTGGGATGTGGTTCAAAAACATAAGGTAACTCAATTTTATACTGCACCTACTGCTATTAGAGCATTGGCAAAGGAAAACCTAGAATACGTTGAAAAGTATGATCTATCTAGCCTTAAAGTTTTAGGTTCTGTTGGCGAACCAATTAACGAAGAAGCATGGCACTGGTATAATAATAATGTAGGTAAGAAAAACAGCCCTATTGTAGATACTTGGTGGCAGACAGAAACAGGCGGAATCATGATTACCCCTATACCCTATGTAACGCCAACAGCACCTACATACGCAACACTACCCTTCATAGGAATACAACCAGCCCTAATGGATGAGAATGCAAAAGAAATAAAAGGCAACCAAGTTGAAGGTCGTCTATGCATCAAATTCCCATGGCCTTCAATTGCAAGAACAATTTGGGGTAATCATGATAGATATAGAGACACCTATTTTTCCGCTTATGAAGACAAATACTTTACTGGTGATGGTGCTCTTAGAGATGCTGTAGGATATTATAGAATAACTGGTCGTGTTGATGATGTTATTATTGTGTCTGGACATAACTTAGGAACAGCGCCTATTGAAGATTCAATTAATGAACATCCAGCAGTTGCAGAATCGGCAATTGTAGGTTTCCCACACGATGTAAAAGGAAATGCCCTTTACGGTTTTGTTATTCTAAAAGAAACAGGTGAAAGTAGGGATAGAGAAAATTTAAGAAAAGAAATAAATCAACAGATTACAGAACATATAGGGCCCATTGCAAAGCTGGATAAAATTCAGTTTGTATCTGGGCTTCCTAAAACCCGTAGTGGTAAAATAATGCGCAGAATTCTACGTAAAATTGCCAGCAACGATACTAGTAACTTAGGTGATACTAGTACATTACTAAATCCTGAGGTAGTACAGGAAATTATTGATAATGCTTTATAATCTTAAACTAAGTGTTATTAGCTAGCTATAATATCCTTCACAAATTCCATTTAGAAATGGTTTTTTTGAAGGATATTATTTTTAATGTAGTTTTCAGCTAGATAAATTCTTAATATCCAACCAAGTAATTAGTTTGATATTGTTTTCTTTAAGTTTTAATCTATTTTGCTCATTCGTAAAATAATCTACATCAATTTGACGCCAAGTTGAACCAAAATTTGGATGATTTACAGTTACACCTTTCATTTCATCATCATCAAACGCTGGATGAATTAAAATAAGGTTTACTCCCGCGGACAAGCCTTCTATAGTCTCAGTATAAAAATCCGAAAGCTTTCCTTTGTCAAAATAACTATAATCCCCTACGTAAGTTTGGTCAACAATAAAGTCATCTTCCTCAATACAAAGTTCTGGGTCAATCCCAACCATCTCCATAAGTTGAGGATTTACCAACACGGGAAGTCCATATTCTTTTCCTAACTTTTTATAAATTTTAAAAAATTCTTTATTTGAACCAACACTATACATATGTGAATCTAAATGTGTTGGTTGTAATCCAAAATTTAATGCTTTATCAATTTGTGCACGAAGCTCCTTTTCAACATGTTCTGGTTTAGCCTTTATTCTTAGTTCATCTCGTTTTTTAAAAAAAAATCCGTTTCTATCTACCAAACTTGGCACTTCAGCTACCGGCAAAACAGGACCAAACCTATAGTTTTCCCATTCACAAGTTAAAGTTAAATGAACACCATTATCAATTTTGGGGTTTTCTTTTGCAAATAATGCCATTTCATAAAACCAAGGACAAGGCACCATTATACTGTACGAATTAACAAATCCGTTTTTTAGAGAAAATATTGTAGCTCTATTCTCAGAATGCGCAAGTCCGGCATCATCAGCATGTATAATCAATAATTTTGTGTCGCTATTGTATCCTAACTTTTGAAGCGAGTTCATGAATTCTAAAATTTAGTCCTTAAAATAAGTTAGTAAAAACGATTTTAATTCTAAAAAAATTACAACTGTATTTTACCTAAGTATCATTTATAATCAACAAAATACTCTATTAAAAATTCATTACTATTCTAATTAGTAAAAGCATGGTTTTTAGCAAACAAAGGTCTTGTTTTAAATACTAAAAATAGTAGAACAGATAATAAACCACACACACCAAGCCCCGCAAACAATGCCCATACCGAATCTTTTACAAAACTACCCACGAAAATAGAAATAGGTATAGATAATATTGTTGAAACAAAACCTGTAATAGCTGCACCAATACCTGCTATATGACCAATAGGCTCCATAGCAATTGACCTCATATTACCCCAAATAAATCCTAGGCATAAAAATAACAAAGACATAAAAAATAACAACACAGTTAAATTGGGGTCCGCCGAATTCCAAAATAGTAAACTATAGCCTAAAGCCAGTGATGTAAATACTACCAAGGCTAAAAATGATAAATTCCGCATTCCAAAACGAATTACCAGTGTACCGTTCATAAGTGTAGAAACTCCCACTGAAAAAGCTAAACCGGCAAACACATATGGGAATGTTTCTTTAAGTCCGTACAATTCCTCGAACACATGTTGTGCAGTACTGAGGTAAACTAAAAACGAGCCCGTAATTAACCCTGAAATAAACGTACAAGAAACGGTCTCTTTATACTTAAATATTTCTTTAGTTCCCTTTATAAATACACCGAATGAAAATGGAACTTTAAAGGCAGGATTAAGTGTTTCGACTTGTCTTTTCCAAAACCACACCCCTACTACTAGGGCAAAAAATAATTGAATATAAAAAATACCTTGCCATCCCAAAATATGCATTATACTTTTCCCTATTGCTGGGGCCACAATGGGTACTAAAATAAAAAAGGCGGTAACAAAAGACATTATTTTTGCCATATAATCTCCTCTATAAGTATCACGAATAATAGATATACTTATGGTTCTTGGAGCTGAAAGACCTACACCTTGCAATACCCTACCAACTAACATTATTTCCAGATTCGGCGCAAGCAAACAAATAATACTTGCAATAGAAAAAATAATGAATCCAAAATAAACAATTGGTTTTCTTCCTAAACTATCTGAAAGTGGACCAAAGAATAATTGACCTACACCCAATCCTAAAAATATCATTGTAACCAACAACTGATTTTTAATAGGGTCAAGACTATGAATAGCAATACCAATATCAGCAATTGCTGGTAGTATAGCATCTATAGTTAAGGCAACTATAGACATTAACGATGCCATTAAAGCTACAAACTCAAAATTTGGTTTAACCTGTTCTTTCTGCATCGTGCAAAAATACGGCTTAACAAATCAAGCAATGTTATTTAAAGTTGATTTTTGAGTTTTAGTAATTATTGAAAATCAAATATGTACTTTTGCACTACAAGCCCTTGGCGGTATGCCTACGTGGCATTAAATAGAAAACAAATATTTATTTCGACACCATTGTCGGAGCATTTTAAATCTCGTTTAACGAGTAAACTAAATTATATGCTGATTATAGGTATAGCTGGTGGGACTGGTTGTGGAAAAACTACTGTAGTAAATCAAATAATTAATGAATTACCCAATGAAGAAGTTGGTGTAATTTCTCAAGATTCTTACTACAACGACTTATCTCACTTATCCTTAGAAGAAAGAAGAAGAACAAATTTTGATCACCCTAGCTCTATTGATTTTGCACTTTTAGAGCAGCATTTAATTTCTCTAAAAAACGGAGAATCCATAGAACAACCCGTATATTCTTTTCTGGAGTGTAATAGAACAGCAAAGACAGTTTTAACACACCCTACCAAAGTAATAATTGTAGAAGGTATTTTAATAATGACCAATTCAGCCATTCGTAAAATGTTCGATATAAAGATATTTGTACATGCAGATACGGATGAAAGGCTTATTAGGAGATTAAAAAGAGATGTCAACGAACGGGGATGGGATTTGGATGAGACGATAGAAAAATATCAGACTATAATAAAGCCAATGCACGAGCAATTTATAGAACCTACTAAAGAGTATGCTGATATTATTATACCTAATAACAAATACAACACAGTTGCTGTTGAAATAGTTAAAAGTATTATCAACGAAAAAATAATGCAGTCCTAATGGCATTTAAAGATTTAAAAAAAAAGAAATGGTTTAAAATAATGACCAATACCTATGTAATGGTCTTATCTGTTTTTGTTGTTTGGATGCTTTTTTTTGACACCAATTCTCTCTTAATTCATCTAGAATTAAGAAAAGAGATTAAGAAATTAGAAAAAACACAAGATTTTTTAAAAGAAGAAATTGCAAAGGATAAAAAAATAATAGAAAAATTATCCACTGAAGGAGAGTTAGAACGATTTGCTCGTGAAGAATACTACCTTAAAAAGAAAAACGAAGAAATATATTTGATAGAGTACGAAGATAGCTTAAAACTTAAGGACAAAGAATAAGTTTAATATCCTTTTAATAAGTTTTCAACTAGATAAATACTTCAGGTAATTCAATATTCTAACCTATTAATAATTAAAAGATTAACGCTTTTTTAATTAAAACCACTTGGATATTCACTTAGTGTTAACAAAAAGCTTTCATTAGCCCCATAAATAATCGTATTTTTACGGCCTAACTTACTTTGAACATGGGCAAGATTATTGCTATAGCTAATCAAAAAGGAGGGGTAGGTAAAACTACCACAACAGTAAACCTAGCTGCCTCGCTGGGAGTACTTGAAAAAAAGGTATTATTAATTGATGCAGACCCACAGGCAAATGCCACGTCGGGGTTAGGTATTGATGTAGATGGTGTAGAACTAGGTTCTTACCAGCTTATGGAACATACCAAAACTGCAAGAGAAACCATAATACCGACTACATCTCCAAATGTTGACCTTATTCCCGCACATATTGACCTTGTTGCCATTGAAATTGAATTGGTAGATAAGGAAGAGCGAGAATACATGATGAAAAAGGCTATAATAGACTTAAAAAAGGACTACGATTATATTTTAATTGATTGCGCTCCTTCTTTAGGGCTATTAACCTTAAATGCCCTAACAGCAGCAGATTCAGTTATTATTCCAATACAATGTGAATATTTTGCACTTGAAGGTTTAGGCAAACTATTAAACACTATAAAAAGTGTGCAACGATTGCATAATCCTGAATTAGATATTGAAGGCATGTTATTAACCATGTACGATTCTAGATTGCGTTTATCTAACCAAGTGGTTGACGAAGTACGAAAGCATTTTGGAGATATGGTATTTGACACTGTAATTCAACGTAATGTTCGTTTAAGTGAGGCACCTAGTTATGGAGAAAGCATAATCAAATATGACGCTGCCAGTAAAGGAGCAACAAATTATTTGAATATGGCCGATGAAATAGTCAAAAAAAATAAGCAGACGGTTTAAGTATGGCAAAAGCGACAAAGAAACAAGCTTTAGGTAGAGGTCTTTCGGCTCTTTTAAAAGATCCCGAAAATGATATAAATACCGCTACAGATAAAAATGCTGATAAAGTAGTTGGAAATATAATTGAGTTAGATTTAGACAAGATTGAAGTAAACCCATTTCAACCGCGCTCTAATTTCAATGATGAAAACATAAAAGAATTAGCCACCTCCATTAGAGAACTAGGTGTAATTCAACCAATTACCGTAAGGAAATTAGGCTTTAATGAATACCAATTAGTATCTGGTGAAAGAAGATATAGAGCTTCTAAGTTATTAGGATTAGAAACAATACCTGCTTACATCCGTATAGCAAATGATCAAGAGTCTTTAGAGATGGCTTTGGTAGAAAATATTCAACGCCAAGACTTAGACCCTATTGAAATTGCATTGTCATACCAACGTTTAATTGATGAAATTAATCTTACACAAGAAAAATTAAGTGAACGAGTAGGCAAAAAAAGGTCTACTATAGCCAATTACCTGCGTTTGTTAAAATTAGACCCAATTATACAAACGGGAATGCGAGACGGTTTCTTGAGTATGGGACATGGTAGGGCTTTAGTAAATATTGACAAAAAACAAGACCAAATATCTCTTTACGAAAAAATTATTTTTGACAACCTTTCAGTTAGAGATACTGAAAGTGCTGTAAAAGCATATCACGCCGATGAGGTGCCAACGGAAGAAGTGACAAAGATAATTAAAAAAGAAGCTTCAGTTTTTGTTCGTAAGGGCATCAAAGAACTTACAGATGCTTTATCCGTAAAAGTAGATATAAAATCTAATGATAATGCTAGAGGTAAAATAACCATACCATTTAAGTCTCAGGAGGAATTTGACCGTATCAAAAAATTGATAACAGGTGCGTAGTTATTTCGTATTATTTAGTATACTTTTTTTAACAAATTTCTGCGTCTCACAAGAAGAGCAAGAAACCAAATCTCCTATAGAAACTGATAGCTTAAAAACATCCCTTAACGAACAAGGTATAGTGGTAACCGACTCTGTTTCGTTCAAAAAAAACAAAAAAGAATTCAATCCGCTTGCGCCGAGTAAAGCTGCCTTCTACTCCGCCGTTTTGCCAGGAATGGGTCAAATTTACAATAAGAGATATTGGAAAGTACCATTGGTTTGGGGAGCCATTGGCGGTAGCATCTATGCGTATTCATGGAATAACGACAATTACAAGCGTTTTAGGACCGCATTTAAAAGCAGACAAGCAGGATTTAATACTGATGAGTTTAATGGAGAAGGAACATTGCCCTTCTTTGATGTAGACAGATTAGAGAACCAACAAGAACGATTTCAAAGAGATCGCGATTTATGGCTTGTAGTAGCTATTGGCATGTATGCTTTAAATATAGTGGATGCTAATGTTGATGCGCATTTAAAACAATTTAATATCGATGATGATTTAAGTATAGATTTTGAACCATTTCTCGATTTCAATCAAGTAACCAATACGCCTAATTACGGGATGGCTCTAACCATAAAATTTTAAGAATGAGAATTGCACTTTTCGGATACGGGAAAATGGGTCAAATGATAGAACAGATTGCATTAAGTCGCGGACATGAAATCGTAGCTAAAATTGATGAAAATACAGATTCTATAAATTTTAGCACTATGGATGTCGCTATTGACTTTAGTATGCCAGAAGCTGCATTTGGCAATATCACTAAATGTTTAAACAATAACATTCCTATTATTTGTGGTACAACCGGCTGGTTAGATAAGTATAATGATGCAATAGAATTATGTAATTCTAAAAAAGGTGCATTTATATATGCCTCTAATTTTAGTCTAGGAGTAAATATCTTTTTTGAGCTAAATAATTACCTAGCCAAAATGATGAAGAACTTACCGGAGTATAAAGTTTCTCTAGAAGAAATTCACCATACCCAAAAATTAGACGCACCAAGTGGTACTGCCATTACCTTGGCAGAAGGTGTAATAGCTAATTCTGAATATAATGAATGGAAATTAGAAGATAACTCTAACGGCGCGTTACCTATTACTTCTAAAAGAATTGGCAACACACCTGGCACACACACCTTGTTGTATGAAAATGATGTAGATAGTATAGAGATAAAACATACCGCCCATAACAGAGAAGGTTTCGCCTTAGGAGCTGTTACCGCTGCAGAGTGGATTATTGGGAAAACAGGGGTTTTCTCTATGCGAGATGTGTTAAACCTAGGTTAAAAGCGTAACATTTATCAACGAAACAGACTTATGAATTATTGGTGTTCTTAAAACACATCAAACCAGTTTCTATTTATTAAAACAAATATTATGAACGGCACTCAATGGATTATTTTTATTCTCATTGTACAAGTTATACACTTTTTAGGTACTTGGAAACTTTATGTAAAAGCAGGTAGAAAAGCATGGGAAGCAGCAATTCCTATTTACAATGCCATTGTACTAATGCAAATCATAAATAGGCCTAAATGGTGGGTTATTCTTTTATTCATACCCATCATCAACCTACTAATGTTTCCTGTAATATGGGTTGAGACCATAAGAAGCTTTGGTAGAAATAGCACATTAGAAACATGGATAGTAGTTTTTACACTTGGTTTTTATATCTACTATGTTAACTACGCTTTAGATGTCACCTATATTCAAGATAGAAGTCTACATCCAAAAACAGCCATGGGCGAATGGATTAGTTCCATTTTATTTGCAATAGTTGCAGCAACTTTAGTGCACACCTATTTTATTCAACCTTATGTAATACCTACAGGCTCATTAGAACGTACCTTAAGAGTAGGTGATTTTCTTTTCGTAAGTAAATTTCACTATGGTGCAAGGACACCTATGACCACGGTGGCAGCCCCTATGGTACATGATACGTTGCCAGTATTGGGAGTACCCTCGTATATAAAAAAACCACAACTTCCCTATTTTAGATTACCCGGCTTTACTAAAGTAGAAAGAAATGATATTGTTGTTTTTAGCTGGCCAGCCGACACCGTTCGTGTGTTCTTTAAAAAAGAGAAAGGTGTTGACAAACCAATAGACAAGAAGTCTAACTACGTTAAACGCTGCGTAGGAATACCTGGCGATTCATTAGAAGTTAGAAATGGATATGTATTTATAAACGGAAAGCAATTAGAATTACCCGGAAGTGCCAAACCACAGTTTGATTATACAATTTACAGCTCAAAGGGTGTTTCTTCTAGATTACTGGAAAAATTGGATATTCCAGAATTCACAAGAAAATACTTATCTAATCCATTAAACCAAGAACAGGTAAATGGGCTTAGAAATTATTTAATGGGATATAACCAAGCTGCTAACGGGCAAATAGAATTATTTACAAAAAGCAGTGGTATACCTGCAAATGTAATTGCCAAATATAGATTATCACTTAAAGAAATTACTGACCGCGAACGATTAGTGCCGTTAACTGCCGATATGGTTACTATTTTAAAAGCGGACACTAGCATAGATTCCGTTGTACAACAAGTATCAGAAAAAGGTAGAAGGGGCATAAATCTTTTTCCACAGAGTCCAGATTATCCATGGAATTATAGTCAAATGGGCACTATTTATATTCCTAAAAAAGGAACAACAGTAGATTTAAACTTAAAAGTACTTCCACTTTATAAAAAGATAATTCGCGAATATGAGGGGAATGAAATTACGGTTTCAGGAAATCAAATTAGCATCAATGGCCAACCAGCCACTAGTTATACTTTTAAACAAGATTATTATTGGATGATGGGTGACAACAGAGATCACTCTGAAGATAGCAGAGCTTGGGGATATGTACCAGAGAATCATATTGTAGGTACACCAATTTTTATTTGGATGAGCTTCGATAATTTTACTGAAGGAATTAGTAACTGGAGACCTAGATGGGACCGCATTTTCACTACTGTAAACGGTGAAGGCAAGCCACAATCTTATTTCAAGTATTTCTTAATCCTTTTAATTGCCTATTTCGTAGGTAATTGGTTCTGGAAACGCAAAAAAGCAAAAAACTAAATTAGTATCGCGTTGAAATTAATTCATCCAACTTACTTTCCCAATTTACATACATTCAGCTATATTATACATCATGATATTTGTTGGGAGGCTGAAGACAATTATCAAAAACAGACGTTAAGGAATAGAACATATATTGCTAACGACCGTGGCAAGCATATTTTAAGCATACCTATTATTCATGTAGGAAAAGCTAATGGCAGACAAAAATACAAAGATGTTTTAATAGATAATTCATACGCATGGCAGCGACAACATTGGCGAACGTTACAAACTGCCTATAGAACATCGCCCTTTTTTGAGTTTTACGAAGACGAAATTGAACCTCTGTACACCCAAACTTTCGACAAATTACAGGAATTCAATATAAAAACGATAGCCGTTATTTTTGATTGTCTTCAATTAGAGATGCCAACTTTAAAATCTACACAATTTATCGCTAACCCATCAGATAAGAAAGATTATAGATTTTTAGTTAGTGCAAAGTTGAAGGATCAATTAAACATAGAACCTTACGTACAAGTTTTCAGTGACCGAAATGGTTTCATACCTAATTTAAGCATATTAGATGTACTCTTTAATCTTGGGCCTAATACAGTTGACTATCTAAACCAAGAGTTTATAAAAAAAGCTAATGATTAGGTTTATAGCCCATTATGGCATCCACTTTATAGTTCCCATACTTATAGCCTTTTACTTTTATAAAGACAATAGATTTTGGATAGCCGTAGTACTCATTTTAGGCATAGTAATAGACATAGATCATGTTTTAGCAAATCCAATGTTCGACCCAAATCGCTGTAGTATTAATTTTCACCCATTGCATAGTAATTGGGCAATAGGCGTCTATGCAATTCTATTCTCCTTTAAAAAGACCAGAATTATTGGTTTAGCCCTTCTAATACATATCCTTGCAGACATGGTAGATTGCCTATTTATTCGCTCGGAATTTTTATAGTTGCCATGATTGGTTCATGATCGGAAAGTTTAATATCATAATTTTTATGAGAAGTAATTTTCCAAGATGGGTCTACTAAAATCATATCAATTCTAAATGGAAATTTCCAAAATTTTATGGTTTCACCGTAACCTCTACCCCTCTCTAAGAAACTATCCTTTAAATCTCCCTTAATTGTGTAATAAGAATTAGAAAATTGTGTATTATTAAAATCACCACAAACAATATTTTTATATGGACTAGAAATCATATGATTTTTAACAATTTGGGATTGCTCTTGCTGTTTAGCAAAAGTATTTCTTAATCTGCCAAACAATTTATCTGACCTCTCTTTCTTAATGTTATTAGGCCTAATATTTAAAGATTCCAAGTGAAGATTATAAATACGCAAGGTATCTTTTTTATATTTCACATCAACAAAAATGGCACTATTAGAAGATTCAGAAAATTCAAGAATACCTTTATTAACAATTTTATATTTTGAGTATACTGCCTGAATTATTCTTCCATTGTTTGGTCCAAATTCAAAGTCAACATAGTTATATGGGTATTCTTTAAAATAATTTGACCTAATCTTTTTATAATCAAACTCTTGAAAACACACAATATCTGGTCCTTCCTTTTGAATAAATTTCACAATAGTATCACCAGCTGTACTTGCCCATTCATCTTCCTTACCTCTAAATCCTAAACTATTAAAACTCATTATAGATAAAGATTCTTCAATTTCAATTGACGAACCATCACTATTAAAACCAATAAATGTACCTAACGAAATATAACCGTAAATAAGAACTAAAAGGGAAAGTAAAAAATAGTACCGTCTACGTACCAGCCAATATAAAAAAAGCAATACGTTTATGCCCACCAATAACGGCACACCTAAACCTATAAAAGCTAAGCTAGCTGAAGAAGTATGCGGTACAATACAGGCAAGAAATAAACAAAAAGAAAAAATCATGTTTAAGAACAACATGATTTTGGAAAAAAAAGATACTTTTTTCATCTTGCTTAATTCTCTTTACCAGCCTTAAACAAAAAATCTTTTTCAGCCTTCGAAAGGCTTTCATAACCAGATTTACTTATCTTATCTAGAATGGCATCTATTTTTTTCTGATGTGATTTTTTATCATAATCCGCTACAGAAGTTGAATTATTTGCGGTGCTTTTATTTTTGTAAACAGTTTTTAAAGGTCCTTTTTTCTCAGACGACCGAAACAAATTTACCATACTGTCCATAAATTTAGAAAAACCAGAACCAATATCATTACCTTTTAGCAATTGACTTGCATATAAATATCCAAGAAAAGCACCTCCCAAATGCGCTAAATGCCCTCCAGAATTACTCATGGGTAGTTGAATTAAATCAGTTAAGACTACCACGGCTCCTACAATCCAAAGTTTTATGTTAAAAAAAACAACGCGTACTACTTGGTTAGGTAAATACGTACAAATATAAATAAGCACAGCGCTTGCACCTGCAGAGGCACCAATTAGATATGTATTTGTATTAAAAAATATAGGAAAAATATTATACCCTAGAACAAAAAATAACCCACCTAAAATAATTCCTAGTATGTAAACATTTAGAAATCGTTTAGCATCAAAAAGGTTTAGAAAAATGCGCCCAACAAAATACACCAATAGCATATTCCAAAATAAATGTCCAATCCCTCCATGAAACAGGGAATAGGTTACAATAGACCAAGGTTGAAATGCAATATCTACAATATTAGCAGGTAATTCAAACCATTTTACAATAGTATTTTTAGGAATATTTAAAAGAAAAGGCACCAATGAATTAACGATAAAAACCAGCACGTTAATGGCAATTAGTTTCTCTGCTACGTTTAATTTACTAAACTGATATTTTAAATCTGGTTGAGCCATAATTTAATCCCACCTATTATTATTAAACTGGTTTTTTTTCCAATACCACATCATAAGAAACCCAAACAAGGCTCCACCAACATGGGCAAAATGCGCAATTCCTTGCCCAAATAAACTATACCCGGTAACTCCCGAAAATAAATCTAAACCTATTAATACAGGAATAAAAAATTTCGCCTTTATAGGTACTGGCAAGAATATAAGAAAGAGTTCGCTATTAGGAAATGACATACCAAATGCCACTAAAATACCATAAATAGCCCCAGACGCACCAACCACTGGCGTATTAAATGCCCCTAAAAAGTTATCTATTGTAGATTTACCAGCAATAGAGTACCATTCTGTACTAAATTGTCCACTATTAATAATTTCTAAAATACTACTTTCGGATATGCCTGACTCTATCAAAGCACTCATTCCTGCATTGTAGTAATAATAGTTAACTCCTATATGTATTAATGCCGCACCAAGTCCCGCAGATATATAAAAAAATAAAAACTTATTTCTTCCCCACATGCGTTCTAAAGGTGTTCCAAATGCCCACAATGCATACATATTAAATATTATGTGCATTATCCCACCATGCATGAACATATGGGTAATTATTTGCCATAGTTGAAAATGCTCGTTCTTTGGAAAATAAAGGGAAAACCACTCATACATTTGCGCGCCATACATTTGTGTAGCTACAAAAAACAGAACGTTAATTATAAGTAAGTGCTTTATTGTTTCTGTAATTCTTCCCATTTATATAAATTTTCGTTCAATATCATTTTCGGTAATTGTCACGTATACTTTTTTGTTAAACGGACTCAAAGTTGTTTCCTTACAAGCAAATAAATCATTTACCAATTTCACTTGTGAAAACTCGTCTAACGTTTCACCTGTTTTCACTGACAATGTTTTTGCGAGCGTTTTTGCTAGCATATCACTTTGTGAAAAACTATCACCAGGAATTTCTTGCTGAAAATCAGAAATTAATTGCTCCATAATCATTTGCACCTCACTTTCAACAACTAAGACAGGTACTCCTAAAATTTCTACTCCGTCTTGAGACACTTCCCCAAACACAAAACCCACAGTACATAAATTATCTTTAATTTCCTGTAATATAGTAACCTCACTTGTAGAGAATGACAATTTTAAAGGAAATAATAATTGTTGACTTACAGCTTCTTTAATAGTTATATTCTTTAAAAAATTCTCATAAAGTACCCGTTGATGTGCTCTACTTTGGTTAATAACAACCATCCCAGATTTAATGGTAGTAATAATGTATTTCTTTCGTAATTGAAAGGTTGTGGTCGTATGATCAACTATTTCTTTACCGTCATCAAAAATACTACTATTTACCACTTCAGACTCAAACTCTAAACTACTATGCCCTTTTGTATCTACAGCCATTTCAATACCGGCATACAAACTCTCCCATCCATCAACCTTTGGCTTTATATAATTACTTGTAGAATTACCTTTGGACGTTTTAACTGCTTCAAACGGATTAAATGAAGAATCAACAACTACCTGTGGTATACCCACTTCTTTATTTTTATAAGAATATGGGGTGTCTAAATTTTGGTCTTGTTCAAAATCAATAGCCGGAGTTACGTTAAATTGACCTAAACTATGTTTAACTGTAGATTTGAGCATAGCGTAGAGGGTATGCTCATCATCAAATTTAACTTCTGTTTTTGTTGGGTGTATATTTATATCAATAGTACCAGGGTCTACCTCTAAATTAAGAAAATAACCAGGGTGTGTACCTGGGCGTATTAAACCTTCGAAAGCTCCTAGAATTGCATGATGTAAATACGGGCTTTTTATAAATCTATTATTAGCAAAGAAAAATTGCTCTCCCCTACTTTTTTTAGCAAATTCAGGTTTTTGAATATAACCGGAAATTTTCACAACGTGAGTCTCTTCATTTACCGGTACCAATTTTTCATCGGTCTTTCTACCAAATATGTGAACAATACGTTTTCTAAAATCGTTAGCAGGTAATTGAAAAACATCACTACCATTGTTATAGAAATTAAAAGCTACTTGTGGGTGAGCTAAAGATAATCTATGAAATTCATCGGTAATATGCCTAAATTCTACCTGATCAGATTTTAAAAAGTTTCTACGAGCTGGAATATTAAAAAATAGATTTTTAACAAGCATTGAAGTACCTTTTGGTGCAACAACGACTTCTTGAGTTACCACTTTACTACCTTCTATTTTTATGCGAGTACCAATTTCGTCTTCTTCAGTTTTAGTAAGCATTTCAACATGCGCAATAGCAGCAATTGAAGCTAATGCTTCTCCTCTAAACCCTTTGGTGTGTAGATTAAATAGGTCTTCTGCTTTTTGAATTTTGGATGTAGCATGGCGTTCAAAACTTAAGCGAGCATCAGTACCACTCATGCCTATACCATTATCTACTATTTGTATTAATGTTTTACCTCCATCTTTTACAATTAGTTGAATTTCTGTAGCACCTGCATCAATTGCATTTTCTAAAAGTTCTTTTACAACAGATGACGGACGCTGAACAACTTCACCAGCAGCAATTTGATTTGCTACATGATCTGGTAATAATTTAATAATATCAGCCATTATTAAGAAAAGAAGATTGAGAGGTCAAAATCAATGATATAAAGAAAAATCAACAATAAAACAGCGACAATAACAATCATTCTTAATTTTAGGTTACGGTCTCCTTTTCTTTTAGAGTCCTCTATTGCGCTATTAATTTTTCTTTTTAAACCTCGAGATGTATTAAGAGTGCTTCTAAACTGGTCAAACTTTGGTTCCATTTTATATGGGTTTCCTTTACCCTTATCATCGTAAAATCTAGGATTATACTCAAAAGTTCTATTTTTTCGTAACCGTGTTATTTTGCTCAACATCCCCATAATACCAAAGTTACTTAAAATAGAAAAACAGGGCATACTAGGAATGCCAAAATTTGTTAACAGCTAAACAGAACCAAAATAAAAATTAGGCTCTCTTTAAAAATGAAAGATAATCGTATAGAATTTTTTATTTACCTAGGGCCGCCATTTTAATAGCAGCTATTGCAGCCTCTGTACCTTTATTACCATGTTTACCGCCACTACGATCTATTGACTGTTGTATATTATTATCTGTAAGAACACAGAAAATTACAGGGACATTCATAGTTACATTTAAATCTTTAATGCCTTGTGCAGTGGCATCGCAAACAAAATCAAAATGCTTGGTCTCCCCTTGTATTACGCTACCAATAGCAATAACTGCATCAACCTTTTGGGTTTCTATCATTTTCTTAGCACCGAAAGTAAGCTCAAAACTACCTGGCACGTTCCATCGAATTATATTATTTTCTGTTGCTCCGCAATCTTTAAGAGCTACTAAGGCTCCAGAAAACAAGCCTTCTGTTATTTCAGAATTCCATTCAGAAACAACAATCCCAAACCGAAGTTTGTTCGCGTTTGGGATTGTTGCTTTATCGTAAACAGATAAATTTTTATTTATTGTTGCCATTACTCACCACTTTTAGCCATTCCAATAAAAGCATTTATAGAATTTGCATTTTCTGATTTAGGAAACTCACTTTTAATTCTTTCAAAAAAGCCAAGAGCTTTAGCTTTTTCACCCATTTCTAATGCAGTTACCCCAGCCTTGTATAAAAATTTAGGAGTTGTAAACTCATTCTTGCTATGTGCAATTGCATCTTCATAATAACCTAAAGCATCAGATGTTTGTCCTAATTGCATAAAAGCATCACCTAATCCACCTTTAGCTAAAGCGCCTAAAACAGCATCCTCTGAGCTAAAATCTTCTAAATATGTAATTGCTTCCTGGTACTTATTCATATTCAAGTAAGCCATACCTGCACTATAATTGGCTAAGTTGGCTGCTTTAGTACCACTATATTCCTCAATGATATCTAAAAAACCATATTTACCATCAGCACCCTCTAACGCCAAAGTAAATAAAGAATCTTTGGCAGTTGTACTAGCCAACGCTTGATCAAAATATTGTTGAGGATAATACATTTCGTTTGCTGCACTAGCTTCCTTAGGCTTAACCACAAATTGACTGTAAGCTAAATAACCCAAAACGCTAATAGCAATTACACCAATGGCACCTAAAATAAAGTTTTGATTTTTTGAAACCCACTCTTCTGATCTAGAGGCTCCTTCATCTAACGAACTAAAAACTTCAGCTGTTGTGCTTTCCTGTTCGTCAAATTCTTGCTGTTCAGCTTTTGTTTCAGGTTTATATCCTCTTTTTTTATATGTAGCCATCTCTAAATTTATTGGTCGCGCAAAAATAATGGTTTTATTGAAATCGCAAAGTGTATTTATTCGTTATTTTTGGATATTTTAAGGTAGTTCACTTCCTTCCAAATCCAAAATCCAAAAAAACTCAATGCTGCTTAGACAATTATCATTGATAAATTATAAAAATTTCGAGTCTAAAGAACTTGTTTTCGATGCAAAAATAAATTGTTTTGTGGGTGATAATGGTATTGGAAAAACAAACATTCTAGATTCCATATATCATTTATCTTTTGGCAAAAGCTATTTTAACCCTATTGCATCACAAAACATACGTCATGGATCAGACTTTTTTGTAATCGATGGCACGTTTGAAAAAGAAAATAGAGAAGAAAAAATTGTTTGCAGCTTAAAAAGAAATAATAAGAAAATAATTAAACGAAACGGTAAAGCTTATGACCGTTTTGCAGACCATATAGGTTTATTGCCGTTAGTAATAATATCACCGGCAGACCGTGACCTCATTATTGAAGGTAGCGATACGAGAAGAAAATTTATTGATGGGGTAATTTCTCAGTCAGACAAAAGTTATTTGCAAAATCTTATTAATTACAACAAGGTAGTATCTCAACGAAATGCGCTTTTAAAATATTTTGCCGTTAATAGAACTTTCAACAAAGATAATTTAGCAGTATACAATGAGCAACTACATACTTATGGCACAGAAATTTATAAAAAACGTACTGTTTTTTTAGAAGCTTTTATTCCCATTTTTCAAGAGCAATACAAAGCAATAACCGGAGATAACGAAAATGTATCGCTCACGTATGACAGTAAATTAATAAAATACGATATGTTAACTTTATTAAATAAAAATATAGACAAAGATCGTGCGCTACAATATACTAGTGTAGGTATACACAAAGACGATTTAAACTTTGAAATAAGCGAATATCCAATTAAAAAATTTGGAAGTCAAGGACAGCAAAAATCCTTTTTAATTGCCTTAAAATTTGCACAGTTTCATTTTATGAAGTCGCAAAGTGGCACTACGCCCATTTTAATTTTAGATGATATATTTGACAAATTAGATGAGCACCGAGTATCACATATTATTACCTTAGTAAACGATGAAAATTTTGGCCAAATTTTCATCAGTGACACCCATGCCGACAGAACAGAAAGTGTTGTTAAAAAAATTCATCAATCTTATAAAATATTTAAATTGTAATAATGAAGCAGTTTCTAATCCTTAGCTTACTACTTTGTTTTTCTTGTGGTTCAAAAATTAAGAAAGACGAAATATCCCTTTTAAATGGTTATTGGGAAATTAAAGAGGTTATCTTTAAAGACGGAACTAAAAAAACGTATTCAGTAAACACCACTATCGATTTTATTAAATTAGATTCTTTAGTAGGGTACAGAAAAAAAGTAAATCCGAAATTTAATGGTACCTATGAGACTTCTAATGATGCAGAACCTTTAACAATTCGAATATCAAATGATTCAATTTTTATGAGTTACATCAAAGATTCAAATACCTGGAAAGAATTAATACTATCGGTTTCAGATAAAAAATTCTCAGTTATAAATGATCAGGGAATTACCTATAAATACGAAAGATTTGAACCTATAAACATAAACCAATAATGGCAAGCCGAGGCAACGATAATACTTCAATGAAAGACGCACTTTCAGCATTTATTCAGAAAAATAAATTAGAAAGAGGAATTGATAAGGTAGATGCAAGAGAAGCATGGGCTAGATTAATGGGAAACGGTGTTAATAATTACACTACTGAAATAGAATTACGTTTCGACACGCTATATGTTTCGCTATCATCTTCGGTTTTACGAGAAGAACTAAGCTTGGGGAAATCTAAAATCATAAGAATGATCAATGAAGAAATTGGTAAAGAATTAGTAAAAAAGTTGGTGCTTAGATAGCTGTTGACCGTTGAAAAATATAAAATAAAAAAAGCCAGTTCATAAGAACTGGCTTTTTAAATATCAGTTAAATTTGTCTTAGTAAATTTCTCTACCTGCAAAATGAAATGCACCTTCAATAGCTGCATTTTCATCGCTATCAGAACCATGTACTGCATTTTCACCAATACTTGTAGCAAACATTTTACGAATAGTACCTTCAGCAGCATCTGCCGGATTAGTAGCACCTATTAATGCTCTAAAATCTTCAACAGCATTTTCTTTTTCTAAGATTGCCGCTACAATTGTACCACTTGTCATGAACTCAACTAGTTCACCAAAGAAAGGACGCTCTCTATGCACGCCATAAAATTCTTGTGCATCTCTTAAGCTCAATTGTGTATATTTCATCGCTACTATTTTAAAACCAGCAGCTGTAATTTTTTCTAATATTGCTCCAATATGTCCGTTTTTAACGGCATCTGGTTTAATCATTGTAAACGTTCTATTCGTACTCATATCTTAATTTTTGCGCAAAAATACGTTTTTCCACATATCTCACAACTATTCGTAGACTTGTTCTAATTTCTCTAACACTATTCCGTTATCTCCAACTATCTTGAAATCAACCTTTTTAGCGCTAAAATTAAACTCCAAAATCCCAAAACTTTCTGTATAAACAACTGCTTCTACTCTATATTTATTAGGTTCCCCTGAAAAATTTCTATAGGCATGTGTAAGCACACTACTCGTAAAATCAATCAATGGATACCCTAAACCTTCTATATTAGTTTTTGAAAATTCAGAAATATGTCTATCCCCAGACAAAACAATTACACCTTGTGCTTTAGAAGCTGATATCATTTTTGCTAGCTTATCCACTTCATGGGGAAAATTCCCCCAGGCTTCAAATCCGTGTTCATTAGATAAATACTGAACACTACTAACAATAATATTAAAATCTGACTTTGATGAATTCAATTCATTTTCTAACCATTTCCACTGTACATCTCCTAACATGGTACCTATACCATAATCATTAGGCTTCACTCTTTTAGAGGTTTCAGTATCGGGAGTTAATTGGGTTCTAAAATATCGGGTATCAAGTATAATAATATTTATAGAATTTCCTTCGATTTCATATTTCTTTGAATTATAAACCCCTTGGCGCTTTCGTAACGGGCTATCTTCTGGCACATTCATAAAATTCAAAAACTCTTGCTGACTGTCGTCTTTAGCTTCAAATTCTACACCGCCATCATTTAGTCCATAATCATGATCATCCCAAGTACCTAAAATTTCAGTTGATTCAGTTAACTTTTTATACTCGGGTTGCTCTTTTTGCACATTGTACATTGCTCTTAAGGCAACCATATCGTCAGTATCTGCATAAATATTATCTCCACCCCACACCCAAACATTTGGCTTTGTATTTAACACATCGTCCCATAAAAGATTGGGTAAATCCACTCTATTGCAAGAACCAAAAGCAAGCACAAAATCGCTCTTTAAAATTTCATTATCTGGCACCTTTTTATTCGATGAACAGGATACTAAAAGGAGAGTACAAATAAAAAAAGAAATAATTTTCATAACAGATTATTAAGTCTGGGTAAAATTAAAGCATTCGGTTTAAAGCTTATATTATTAAATTGTATCTTTGCCGCCATGAATTTAGAGCACCTAAACGAGCTTAAAAAGTTGCTTTCTTCACCTAAGAAAATAGCAATTATTCCGCATAAAAATCCAGATGGTGATGCCATTGGGTCAACATTAGCACTATGGCATTATTTAGTAAATAATGGTCATGATGCCAGTGTGGTTGCGCCAAATGATTTTCCTAAATTTTTAAAATGGATGCCCGGGGCAGACCAAATTTTAAATTTTGAAAAGGAAAATTCGCAATCGAAAACATGCATCAGTAATGCTGATATAATTTTTACACTAGACTTTAATCATTTAGGTCGTGTAGGTCAAATGAGCGAGTCTTTAGAACTTGCTAATGCCACTTTCGTAATGGTAGACCACCACCAAGAACCTTCGGATTATGCTAAAATCATGTATTCTGATGTAAATATGAGTTCTACCTGTGAAATGGTGTATGTTCTTATTAGCCAATTAGGCAATAATGACAGTATTACTTCTGAAATGGCCAATTGCATTTACACTGGTATTATGACAGACACTGGTTCTTTTAAATTTAAGGCCACCACAAGCAACACGCACAGAGTTGTAGCTGACCTTATGGACAAAGGTGCGGAAGGAACTGAAATTCATCACCGCATTTATGACACAAATTCTCCCAGTAGATTACACTTATTGGGTTGTGCATTAAAAAATATGGTCATTTTAGACGAATACGCAACGGCCTATATTACTTTAAGTCAAGAGGAGCTAGATAAATATAATTACCAAAAAGGAGATACAGAAGGGTTTGTAAATTATGGATTAACCCTTGACGGAATTCAATTAGCTGTAATTTTTATAGAAAACAAAGAAGAAGGTATTTTAAAAATTTCTTTTAGGTCTGTAGGTGATTTTTCAGTAAATGATTTTGCAAGAACCCATTTCAATGGAGGCGGCCATACCAATGCTGCTGGTGGAAAAAGTGATGACTCAATTGAAGAAACAATAACATTTTTCACCTCATTATTACCACAATACAAGAATCAATTACGGTCATGAGATTAGTATTTATATTCCTTATTTTAATTATTTATAGTAGCTGTGAAGGGCCTACACCCAGAAAACCTGTGCAAACCAAAAGCGGTAGTTTTTTTAAAGAATCTATTGAAAGAAGCCGAAAATTATTGGAAGCAGAAGAAGCCAAAATTCAAGAAATTATAAAAACGGACTCCCTAAAGCATTATTCTCACAGTGCCTCTGGGTCATGGTATCATTACCTTACCGTAAATGAAGAAAGTAACTATACACCAAAAACAGACGATTTAGTTGTCTTTAACTATGACCTTTTAACTTTAGACAATGACACTATTTACTCTAAAGAAGATATAGGTGTAGTAACTTATAAGGTAGACAAACAAGAGCTTTTCTTAGGACTTAGAGATGCCGTTAAAATGCTAAAAGTAAACGAGCGAGCAACTTTTTTGTTTCCATCATCTACTGCATTTGGATACCATGGCGACGAAAATAAAATTGGCAGTAATGTTCCTTTAAAATCTACAATTACCATTTTACAAATTGAAAAACAACAAGATAATACAGTAAATTAAAATAACCATTATGATTAAAAAAATGTACTTATTTGCGGTGATAGGATTAATGATAACCAGCTGCAAAACTAGTAAAAGAGCCGACTTAGGTGATGGCATATTTGCAGATATTAAAACCTCTAAAGGAGATATCATTGTTCGCTTAGAACAAGATAAAACCCCTGTTACCGTAGCAAATTTTATATCATTGGCAGAAGGCACCAACACCTTTGTTAGCGAAGAGTACAAGGGAAAAAAATACTATGATGGCATCATTTTCCACAGGGTAATGAAAGATTTCATGATTCAAGGAGGTGATCCCTTAGGACAAGGCACTGGAAATCCCGGATACAAATTCATGGATGAGTTTAATGACTCTTTGGTACATGACAAAAAAGGTATACTTTCTATGGCTAATTCTGGGCCTACAACCAACGGAAGTCAATTTTTTATTACTCATAAAGCTACACCTTGGTTAGATAATAAGCATACAGTTTTTGGTGAAGTAATAGAAGGTATGGATGTTGTTGATTCTATAGCAAATGTTCAAGTAGGTGCTGGTAATAAACCAGTAGAACCAATTACTATGAATACAATAGAAATTATTCGTAATGGTAAAGAAGCACGTAAATTTGATGCAGTAAAGGTTATGACGGAATATTTTGATGGTGAGGAAGATAGATTAGCTGCTATTGAAAAAGAAAAAGCTGAAAAAATTGCAGCTATTAAAAAGGTTAAAGAGGAATTTGCTTCGACAATTGAAGCACAAAAAGCAAAAGCAACCGAATTACCATCTGGACTTAAAGTTTTTACACTAGAAAGTGGAAGTGGCGAAAAGCCAACAGTTGGTCAAAAAGTAGATGTTATGTATGCAGGTTATTTAATGGACGGTACATTGTTTGATAGCAATTATAAGGAAGTTGCTGAAAAATATGGTGTTTTTGACTGGAATAGAGAGCAAGCCATGGGATACAACCCTATACCAATGGACTATTCTCCAGAATCTCGTTTAATTGCAGGTTTTAGAGAAGGCTTATTAACAATGAAAGTTGGTGACAAAATTCGTTTATTCATTCCATCTCATTTAGGGTATGGCGCTCAAGGTGGCGGACCAATTCCTGCTAATGCAGATTTAATATTTGACCTGGAAATTACAGGTATAACTCAATAAATATGTAAAACTATAATTGTTAACCTAAAAATTTACAACTCTAATGTTTAAACAATTTGGATTAACAATTATAGTTTTTCTTTTTTCAAGTTTTGCACTTTCCTGTGAGTCTTCTAAGAAAGAAATTGAAAATTCTATAGAAAATACAGAATCTTTTATTGAACAAAATCCTACTTCCCCTACTACCACACCAGCGCCAGAAGGCACTATTGTTTCATTACATGGACAATTACATGTTGAGGGAAACAAAATTTTAGACCAAAACAACAAAGTAGTTCAATTAAGAGGAATGTCATTTTTTTGGAGCCAATGGATGGGTCAATACTATACTCCAGAAACCGTAGCTTGGCTAAAGAATGACTGGCAATGTACAATTGTAAGAGCAGCCATGGCAGTTGAAGATTCCGAAGGTTATATTACAAACCCAGAAATTGAAAAGGAAAAAATTTTTACAGTAATAGATGCGGCAATTGCAGAGGGCATATATGTTATTGTTGATTGGCATAGCCACCATGCAGAGGACTATGAGGAAGAAGCAAAAGCATTTTTTTCTGAAGTGGCACAGAAATATGGTAATCAACCAAATATTATTTATGAATTGTACAACGAGCCATTAGATGTTTCATGGAACGAGGTTTTAAAACCTTATCACGAAGCAGTAATCGCTGAAATTAGAAAATACGACTCAGACAATATTATAGTTTGCGGAACTAGAAACTGGTCGCAAAATGTAGATGATGTCATCGGTAATGAAATTAATGATGACAATATTGCTTATACACTTCACTATTATGCAACCACCCACAAACAAGAATTACGCAATATTGCACAACAAGCCATAGACCATGGCATTGCGTTATTTGTAACAGAATATGGCACTACCGATTACTCCGGCGATGGATCTATTGATGTAGAAGAAGCCCATACCTGGTGGAGTTTTCTTGATGAAAACAAAATTTCTTGGTGCAATTGGTCAATAGCAGATAAAGAAGAAAATTCAGCTGCTTTAAAACCAAACGCTAGTACCAATGGAGAATGGAAAGAAAGTGATATTACACCAAGTGGATTAATGGTCCGGGAAGAGCTAAAAAGAAAAAAACCCCAGTTTTAACCAGAGATTTAAACCATTATATTTTCTATTTCGTATTCTTTAATATTTCTAAAAGCAATTTCCAAAATTTCTGAACCGATGAAATACTAACACGTTCGTCTGGTGAATGTGCGCCTAAAATTGTGGGTCCAAAACTAACCATATCTACTTCAGGATAATTTTGACCCAAAATTCCACATTCCAAACCTGCATGGCAAGCTACAACCCTGGGCTGTTCATTAAATAAATTAATGTAAGTCGCTTTTGCAATTGAAAGAATTTCAGAATTTGGATTTGGATTCCAACCAGGGTATGATCCGCTAAATTTTACATCAAAACCACTTAATTCAAAAACTGAACGCAAAGAATTTGCTAAATCCAACTTTGCCGTATCAACAGAAGAACGCGTTAAAGAGCCAATAGTTATTTCTCCTTTGTCTACTTTTACAATTGCAATATTATTCGAAGTTTCTACCAAATCATCGATAGCACCACTCATAGCATACACTCCGTTTTGTGCTGCATATACAGCTTTAACTAATTTCTCCTGAGCCCCAAGACCCATGACCTTTTTAGCAGGTTTAACTTCAGAGAGCTCTATTTTTAAATTAGGCTCTTGAATCTTTAATTCAGCCTTAATTTCCTTAGAAAGTTTAGTTACCTTTTTAATAAATTTATCAACATGTTTTTTACCTATATTGAGCCTACAAACACTTTCTCTAGGAATCGCATTACGTAAACTTCCTCCTTTCAATGAACTAATACGAACATTATAATCTAGGCCCAAGTAAAGCAAACGATTCATAATTTTATTAGCATTACCCAAACCTTTATGAATATCCATACCACTATGTCCACCCTTTAAACCTTTTACGGTAATCTCTATACCTGCATCACCATGCGTACCATCTTTTTCATTATAGGTTCTTGTTGCCGTAACATCAATACCACCTGCACAACCTATATCAATTTCGTCATCTTCTTCGGTATCTAAATTCAAAAGAATTTCACCTTTTAGAACACCTGCTTTTAATTCAAAAGCTCCCGTCATACCTGTTTCTTCGTCAATAGTGAATAAGGCTTCAAGAGCAGGGTGAGGAATTTCAGTACTCTCTAAAAGCGCCATAATTGCAGCTACACCCATACCATTATCAGCACCTAACGTAGTTCCTTTAGCTTTCACCCAATCTTCATCAACATACATTTCTATACCTTGAGTATCAAAATCAAATACCGTATCTGCATTTTTTTGGTGCACCATATCTAAATGACTTTGCAGTGTTATCATTTTCTTAGCTTCCATACCTTTGGTTGCAGGTTTTCTAATAATAACATTACCTATTTCATCAGAAAAAGTTTCTAGACCAAGACCATTTCCAAATTCCAACATAAAGTTAATTACCCTTTCCTCTTTTTTAGATGGCCTAGGTACGGCATTCAAGTTTGAAAAATTCTTCCAAACAGCCGTTGGCTCCAATTTATTAATTTCCATACTTTTTTTTCACGGTTAGTGCATGCAAAAATACTGATAGAAAAAGGATTTCGCTATTTTTGAGATAATGAAGATATCTTTTAAGAATGCCGTTGTATTGGCATTGATTCCGCAAATATTATTTGTAAAATGGATTGGCAATCATACCAATTTAGTTGAACAGTACTACAGTATAGGAATTTACCCATTTATTTCAAAAAGTTTTAGGCTACTTTTTGGTTGGATACCTTTTTCTGTAGGTGATATTATTTATTTTATACTACTTCTTCTTGCCATAACTTATTTAATAAAAAAAAGAAAGTCAATCTGGCAAAACAAACTACGCTTCATACGAAATATTTTTATGATACTATCTATAGCCTATTTCACTTTTCATTTGATGTGGGGAATGAATTATTATCGGGAACCGCTTGCACAAAAGTTACATATAAAAGCGAATAGGGATTATCAAGACCTATTAGATTTTACAGCAAGATTAATTGAAAAAACGAATCAAACTCATTTTAAGATTACTAATGACTCTTCTTTAGCCGTAAACATACCGTATTCACAAAAACAGATTTTTGAAAAAACGGTTTTAGGGTATACCCATCTACAGCAAACTCACCCTTTTTTATCTTATACCAATCCAAGTATAAAAACATCTTTATTTAGCACTGGACTAACGTATATGGGCTATGCAGGATACTTAAACCCTTTTACGAATGAGGCCCAAGTAAATGGTTTACTACCAAATTTCAGATTTCCGGTTGTGGCCGGTCATGAAATTGGTCACCAACTAGGCTATTCTGCAGAGAACGAAACCAATTTTATAGGATACTTGGTAACCGTCAAAAGTGAAGATATGTATTTTCAATACGCTGCTTATGCTTATGCTCTTGGTTATTGTTTAAATGACATTAGAAGTGCTGATGAGGAAGAGTTCAACCATTTAATAGCTAGTTTAAACCCCGGGGTAAAAAATAACTTTCAAGAAATGGCTATTTTCTGGAATTCTTATGAAAACCCAATGGAGCCAATCTTTAAATCTATTTTTAACACTTTTTTAAAAGCCAATAATCAGTCTGAAGGCATAAGAAGTTATAATGCCGTTGTAGGGTTATTAGTCGCATATCATAAAGAATATCCCCTTTAAACCATTTCACAAATTCTAATTCACAGGTACAATTCTTTAGCATTTCTTCTTTATTGCACAAGAATTATGTAGCCATACATAAATTAGCACCATACAACTGTTAAACAAAAGTGAAATAGACGGTACATGCTGTATAATCCGAGTATTTTTAAAACACTAATTCAAACCAAACGTAATGAAAAAACTAACTATTGCGCTATGCCTTCTTTGGTGTGGCTCATTTTTAACTGCTCAAGAGTATTTTCCTGAAAATGCAGGGGTAAAAGTCAATAACAATAATTATACAGCTTTTACAAATGTTAAAATTTATGTTACACCCACACAAGTAATTGAAAAAGGCACTTTACTAATTCAACATGGTAAAGTTGTAAGTGCCTCAAATAATGTTAGTATACCAAAAAACTCAATTGTAATTGATTTAGAAGGAAAATCAATTTATCCATCATTTATTGATGTCTATTCAAAATTTGGTGTTGAACAACCAAAAAAGAAACCAGGCGGTGGCAGGTCTGCTCAGTATGAGCCATCTAGAGAAGGTTATTATTGGAACGACCATATTATGCCTGAAAACAAAGCGATTTCAAAATTTAAATATGACGATAAGGAAGCGAAAGATTTACGAGACGCTGGTTTTGGTGTCGTAAATTCTCACATACAAGATGGTGTTGCAAGGGGAACTGGTGTTCTTATCGCTTTAAATGGTGAAGGTACAGACGCAAATCGAATTCTAGATGATAAGTCTGCCCAGTATTTTTCCTTGGACAAAAGTATAACTAAAGGTCAATCTTACCCTAGCTCATTAATGGGTAGTTTAGCATTATTAAGACAAATGTATAGTGATGCTGCTTGGTATGCCAATGGTAATTCTACTACTACTGATTTATCTTTAGAAGCATTGAATGCTAACAGAAATTTAGTGCAAATTTTTGAAGCAAAAGATAAGGGCAATGACCTACGTGCTGATAAAATTGGCGATGCAAATGGAATTCAATATACTATATTAGGTGGTGGCAATGAGTTTGAACGCATTGACGAAATTAAAGCAACAAATGCTAAATTCATTATTCCAATTAATTTCCCAGATGCCTATGATGTATCGGACCCATACGCAGTAGGTTATGTTTCTTTACAGGATATGCGCTTTTGGAACCAAGCTCCTAGCAATCCTAAAGTTTTAGCAGATAACGGAATTCAATTTTCCCTTACTACATATGATTTAAAATCTCCTTCAAATTTCAAAGAAAAACTAATGAAGGCTATTGAATATGGTCTTCCTAAAACAAAAGCTTTAGAAGCTTTGACAACTGTACCAGCTCAAATACTAGGGAAATCAAATCAAATAGGCACTTTAAAAACCGGTTCTTTTGCAAATTTCCTAATTACTTCGGGCGATGTTTTTGACAAGTCTACCACACTTTTTGAAAACTGGGTACAAGGTTCTAAGAGTATTGTGAATTCTATGGAAACTAAAGATATTCGTGGAGATTACAATCTTAATGTACAAGGCAGGTTATATGCCATTTCAATAGGCGGTGAAATATCAAAACCATCAATAGAAGTAAAACAAGATACTACTAAACTTACTTCTAAGATTGCATTTGACAATAATTGGCTGACCTTATCATTTGCCACTGATGAAGACGAAAACACGTATAGAATGACAGGAGCTGTTATAAATTCTTCTGATAACTTATCTGGTTTATTGGTCCTTCCAAACGGAAATGAAACTCAGTTTACCGCTACCAAATCAAAAGCATTTGAAGAAAAAGATGATAAAAAAGATACAACCACTGAAGTCCCAAAAGTAATGCCAGTGTTGTTTCCTAATGTAGGATACGGATTTGCAACAAAACCAAAAACTGAAACTGTTTTATTCAAAAATGCAACTGTTTGGACAAGTGAAGAAGCTGGTATTTTACAGAATACCGACGTACTTATTAAAAATGGCAAAATAGCCAAGATAGGAACAGACCTAAGCGCTGCAGGTGCAAAAGTAATTGATGCCACAGGAAAACATTTAACTGCAGGTATTATTGATGAACATAGCCATATTGCTGCATTAGCGGTAAATGAATCTGGACACAATAGTACAGCCGAAGTAAAAATGGAAGATGTTGTTGACCCCGAACATATGGGTATTTATCATTCTCTTGCAGGCGGAGTTACTTCACTTCAATTATTACATGGTTCTGCAAACCCAATTGGCGGAAGATCAGCTATTTTAAAATTAAAATGGGGAGAAGAAGCCGACGGATTAATTTATGATAACTCGCCAAAGTTTATCAAGTTCGCTTTAGGTGAAAATGTAAAACAGAGTAATTGGGGTAGTTATTCTCGTTTTCCGCAAACAAGAATGGGTGTAGAACAACTTTACATGAACTATTTCCAAAGAGCAAAAGAATATGACACCAAAAAGAAGAGTGGTGAAGCTTATAGATATGACGAAGAAATGGAGGTTTTAGCTGAAATTTTAAATGGGGAACGTTATATCTCTTGTCACTCCTATGTACAAAGTGAAATTAATATGATGATGAAAGTTGCTGAACATTTCGGATTTAAGATTAATACGTTCACACATATTCTTGAAGGATATAAAGTAGCAGATAAAATGGCGGAACATGGTGTTGGTGCCGGCACCTTTAGCGATTGGTGGGCTTACAAATATGAAGTAAATGATGCAATACCATACAATGCTGCTATTATGCAAAAACAAGGCGTTGTAACTGCCATAAACAGTGATGACCGTGAAATGATAAGAAGATTAAATCAAGAAGCTGCAAAGACTATTAAATATGGTGGCATGACTGAATTGGAGGCCTGGAAAATGGTAACTATAAATCCTGCTAAACTTCTACATATAGATAATCGCGTTGGTAGTATAAAAGAAGGTAAAGATGCAGATGTCGTTTTATGGTCCGGAAATCCATTATCCGTTTATTCTAAAGCAGAAAAAACAATGATTGAAGGCACAACTTATTTTGATTTAGAGACAGATAAACAAAACCGTGAAAAAATCAAAAAAGAGCGAAACGAGTTAGAAACTATGATGCTTAAAGAAAAAAGCGGTGGCAAAAAAACTCAAGGTCCAAAACAGAGTGTTAAAAGAGATTTCACTTGCGAAAGTCTTTAATTCAACAAGCCGTATTTCAAAAATATAAAACAATACAAATGAAAAAAATTATAACCTTAATTTTAGCCCTAGCAATGGTCATGCCAGCTATGGCACAACAAACACCGGGTTCTAAACAAGCCGAAGCCATTACCATTGAAGGCGCAACAGCGCATTTAGGCAATGGTGATGTAATAGAAAGTTCGCTCATCATGTTCGAAGATGGGAAGATTACTTTCGTAGGAGATTCTAAAATGAGAATTGCTAGAAAAGGCAAAATAATTGATGCCAAAGGTAAACACGTATACCCAGGTTTTATAGCACCTGCAAAAACATTAGGTCTTGTAGAAATTGATGCTGTTAGAGCAACCAACGATGAAGATGAACTAGGTGATTTCATACCCCATGTACGAAGTTTAATAGCTTATAATGCAGAATCCAAGGTTGTAGAAAGTATGCGTCCAAATGGCGTTTTAATTGCGCAGATTGCTCCTACAGGAGGCCGTATCTCTGGCACCTCCTCTATTGTACAATTTGATGCATGGAACTGGGAAGATGCCGCAATTAAAGTAGATGACGGCATACATTTAAACTGGCCAAACACTTTTAGACAAGGTCGTTGGTGGGCAGGTGAAGAAAGAGGTTACCAACCAAATAAGGATTATATTGAGCAAATACAGGCCATTATTACTTTTTTCAAAAATGCAAGTGCCTACGGCAAATCTACTGCTAAAGAGATGAACCCAGCTTTCGCAGCAATGAAAGGTGTTTTTGATGGTTCTCAAAAACTTTATGTTCATGCCAATGGTGAAAAAGAAATCATTGATGCTATTAATATTTTAAAAGCTAATGGAACAAAAGAAATTGTTTTGATTGGTGGATACCATGCTTATAAAATTCCTGATTTCTTAAAGAGCAACAACATTCCTGTCTTAGTACAATACACGCATAATTTACCAGTGTATGATGATGATGATTATGATTTACCATATAAACTTCCAAAATTATTGGTAGATGCAGGTTTAACGGTTGCCATCCAAAATAGCGATGCAGAAAATTTTCAAACTAGAAATTTACCTTTCTATGCTGGCCAAGCCGTACAACAAGGTTTAAACAAAGAAGTTGCTGTTCAATTATTAACAGGTAATACTGCCAAGATTTTAGGTATAGATGACCTTTACGGTACTTTAGAAAATGGCAAAAGTGCAACTCTTTTCATTTCTGAAGGTGACGCCCTTGATATGGCAGGTAATCAATTAACACATGTATTTATAGATGGTAGAACCGTGTCATTAAAAACACACCAAACCGAGCTTTGGAAACGTTACATGAACAAATACGAAGGAAAGTAACGCCCTTAAGTTACTTATAAAAAAGAGGTTGTCTAAAAATTTAGACAACCTCTTTTTATTTAGAAATATGTGTATTTATTTCTTAGCCAACATCCAACCTAAATATGCCATAGGCATGTAAGCCACTATAATATCTAAAGCTGTAAACCACATTGGTCCACCTAGCATAGCAATATTTACAGTACCACCAATGAGGAAAAACAGGCCAATGATTAAAGCCATTAGCATTTTTCTTGTTGCGGCTATTTTAGTTGCAACAAAAGCTCCAACTAGAGTTCCCAATGCATGGGCAAGAAAAGGAAAAATAAAATTTTTGGGTTCAAATAAATGCATAGTTTCTTTTAACCCTTCCATAGTCGTAATATCTCCACCTTCTGGTGGCGGAATTATAGAACCACTGATCATAATAATTCCCATATTTACAATACTACCAACAACTACTCCTGCCACAACAGCCAAAATATTCTTTACTACTGGATTCATATAGAAAAATTTAATTAATTACTATCTAGTTTTTACCAAATGTACAACCTCGCCAACTTTATAAACCTCATCCCTTGGCTCTAAGCAAATAAATCCGTCTGCTTTTGCTAAACTAGATAAATCTCCCGAGCCATTTTCAACGACAGGAGTTGCCCAAAAAACACCTTCTTTTTCTTCAGTACTTACCTGAATAAATCTTGTTAATGGTTGCAATATTGTTATCTCTGTACTTAGCTTAATATACGATTTATCTATTAAAATTCCCCATGAGGTATGCAACCACGGTAAAAAATAGAGATGATAATTGGCAAATGTAGAAACAGGATTACCAGGAAAAGAAAAAATAACAGTCTTCATTTTAGGGTGAATTCCAAACCAAAATGGTTTACCAGGTCTTTGTAATACTCTATGAAAAATTTTCTCTACACCCAATGCTTCCATTACATCTGGTATAAAATCGAACTTTCCTTTCGATACTCCTCCACTCAACAATAGCACATCATTTTCAATTAGAGCTTTCTTTAATTTATTTTGAATGATGGATTTGTCATCTATCAAATGAAGTGAACTGGTTTCAATTTTAGAGTTCAATAATGCTGACTCAATTGTCAGCATATTCGATTTTCGTATTTGATGTGGCTTAGGTATTTCATTTAATTCAACCAATTCATTACCTGTAGCTATGGTACAAATTTTAGGATTAGCCATAACATTTACAGTTGACTTTCCCACTGTAGCCATTACTCCTATTTCTGCAGGACTGATTTTTTTCCCTTTTGATAATAGAAGCCTACCTTCTTTTTCATCACTACCTTGATAATGTATATTCTGACCTTTTGTAACTTTCTCATTAATAGTCACCTTATTATCCTCAATAGTTATATGTTCATACATGATAACGGTATCACAATACTCTGGTACTACGGCACCCGTCATCACTTCCAAGCAATTACTTTTATCTTTCAAAACTTGCTGAACTACACCAGCGGCAGCTATACCTTCAATATTAAAAGAATGACCATTATTTGCAAAATTTGAATATTGAATTGCTATACCATCTTTGGTAGCGCGATCAAAGGGAGGAAAATCTCTATCGGCATAAATATCTTCAGCCAATATTCTATTTAAACTACTTAAAAGTGAAACATTCTCCGTTCCTAATTGTAGCGGATGTTCCAACACTTTTTGGTATGCTTCTTTAAATGTAATCATAGAATTAAAGGTAAAACTATTATAAACTATACCATGGAAGAATTGCTGCCAATTACTCTAAATTTTTAAAACAATCCAAGACCATTTACCAATAAGACCCTTATACCCACAACAAAAACCAATAAAGCCGTAACCCTTTTAATACCATTTGCCGATAGTTTTTTAAGACTGATGCGAATACCTAACTGTCCGCCTAGAAGTACTGCTATGACCAAACAAATAGTTTCTCGCCAAGGTAATGACAAGGACTCGCTGGTTATCAATCCGAATAATCCCGATACCGAATTCACCAAAATGAAAAAACTTGCTAGGGCGGCTATTTTTATGGCTTTGCTCCACCGTAGATGATTTAGAACTGGAGCCAAAAATATACCTCCGCCAATTCCTACCAATCCAGATAAAAATCCAATACCCGCTCCTAAAACATAGCTCAAGTATTTTGGATAATCTTGAACCTCTTTTTTCACTTTATTCATTTCAAAAGTCTGAACAGCCAAAAACAATGCGGATAGAATTAGAGAACATCCTAATATTATAAAGAAAACACTTTCTTTTAATCTGAATGTAGCTCCAATATACGCTAGCGGAATACTTGCCAAAACAAAGGGCAAAAAATCTTTCAGTTTTGCATGTTCGGTTTTGAAATACAAATATGTACTTCCTGAAACTACCACCAAATTACAAACCAAGGCAATAGACCTTATGGCAAAAAAACTAGTTAAAACAAGTGTCAATAAAGCTAAATAGCTAGAACCACCACCAAAACCTACAGAAGAATATAATGTGGCGATGATAAAAAACCCGATACATAAAAGTACCAATTGCTCAATAGGTATCAACATAATTCTTCATCTGATTCATACCTCCCGTAACATTTACAAAATCTTTTCCCGGAAATAATTTTTGCAAGGTTGCTATCGCCTTTTTACTACGCACACCAGACTGACAAATAACATAAACCGTGGTTTCTAAATCAACCTCAGATACTCTATTGGTTAATTCACTTAAAGGAATATGTTTGGCTTCTTTTAAATGCTGCCTCTTAAATTCTGTATCTGTACGAACATCTATTAGTTCAATGGACTTACTTGAAAGTAATTGTTGAAGTTCGTTAGCTTCCATAGATTTTAAAGGAAGTTCACAATTAAACTCGTAACTTGAAGCAAGGTTTTTTATCTTGTTATTCCCTGATTGCAACTTAAATTTAATTCGCTGTGTTCGCTGGCTCAGTGTATCAAAAAGTAATAAAACACCTGATAACACCTCCCCTATTTCTGCAATAATCTTTACAACTTCTAAAGCTTGTAGATTCCCTATGATTCCTGGTAAAATACCCAGTATGCCATTCTCATTACAATTAGGAACGGCATCTGCCGCCGGCATGATGGGGAACAAACAGCGGTATGTTGGCCCTCCATTACAATTAAACACACTTACCTGACCCTCAAAAGCATGTAATGCACCATAAACAAAAGGTTTATTTAAAATTACACAAGCATCATTAATTAAATATCTAGTGGGAAAATTATCTGTAGCGTCAACAATGACATCATAATCTTTAATGATATCAAGTGCATTCACGACTGTTAAATAAGATTGATAGGTATTTATAACAGTATTGGAATTCTGAGCTGACAATTGATTTTTTACTGACTCTACTTTGGGCATACCCACCATAGCTTCAGTAAATAAAACTTGACGGTGCAGATTAGATAAAGAAACTACGTCGGCATCTACAATACCTAAAGTACCAACACCCATTGCGTTCAAATAAGTTAAGACAGGAATTCCTAATCCGCCAGCACCAACTACAAGCACTTTTGCCTGACTTAATTTTTGCTGACCCTCAGTTCCAAATCCGTCCAAAGTAATTTGTCTTAGGTATCGCTCTTTGTTCATGGTGCTATTTTTAGTAGCGCTTCTTCATACTCTTTTCTAGAATTTGCATTGAGCAGTACTTCTTTATGTTTTGGAAACACTAAGTTTACCTCAGCATTTATAAGAAATTTTCTAGGACAAGAACCGTTACCCGCCTCTAAATATGCTACAGACTGTTCTAAAGCTTCTGGTTCCCAGATTGCACATAGTGGTTCTGGTAAAGGGTTATCCAAATCTGCAAAAGCACTTGCTATTTTATCTGAATTTCTTTCCGCAATTAATTCCTGCAAAGCTTTTTTATCCATCAACGGTAAATCACACGCCAATACCAACCAAGCAGCTTCAGGATGTGCTTTATGCGCAGATACTAATCCGTTATACGGACCACGAAATTCATCATTATCTATTATCGTTTCAAACGAATTAGAAATTTCACTCTCTTGATCTTTACGAATACTTAGAAAAGTTTTATCGCAAACCTCATTTAACAAGTGGTATAAATGCTCTCGTTGCGGCAGGTTGTGATAAGTAATCAATCCCTTATCTTCGCCCATTCTTGTGCTTTTACCACCTGAAAGCACCAATCCGTATAATTTATCTTTGGAAATCATTCTTCCCTCCTATTTTTTGTTCTAATTGAATTGCACCGATAACGATGTCTTGCGAAAGCGCCTTACACATATCATAAATTGTCAAAGCGGCTATAGAAACACCGGTTAAGGCTTCCATTTCTACTCCTGTTTTTTCATTGCATTTAACAGTACATGTTATCAGAAATGAATCTAATGACGGTTCAATTTCAACATTTATTTTTGATAGGTTAATTTGATGACACAACGGAATCAGCTCCGCCGTTTTCTTTACACCTTGTATCCCTGCAATAACAGCTGTTTGTACGATACTGCCTTTTTTGCCCACAAAATCTTGATCAGATAATGTTTTAAAAACTTCTGATGGAAATTTAATAGTTCCACTAGCAATTGCGGTACGTACTGAAGCTGTTTTTTGGGTTACGTCTACCATAGTAGCATTCCCAGATTCATCTATATGTGATAATTTCTTTTGCATTATCCTCCTATTGAAGTCATTGAATTACTGAATACGTCTTTATATTTTTCTTGTGCCTCAAAACCTGTTTTAGCACGACTGCCTACAGCCTTTAAAATTTCTTTTTTGATATTTTCTTCTACATCATCAGCTCTCATAATATCTCTAAGATTTGCGCTTGCTTTGGCATATAAACAAGTAATAACATCACCCGTAGCCGAAATTCGTAAACGATTACAACTACCACAAAAGGTTCTACTAAAAGAAGGAATTACTCCGAAATTTCCTTTATAACCAGGAATCTTATAATTAATGGAAGTCGATGTTTTTGGTGATTCTAATTTATAATAATCTGGGTGCTCACTTCTAATATGTTCAAGTATAGTCTTAAAATCCCATTTTATAGTTTGAAATTCTTTTGAACCACCATTAAAAGGCATTTCTTCCAAATACCGAACTGATACATTGTAGTGTTTTGTAAGTTCAAGCATAGGTAAAATATCATCTGTATTTTGACCTTCTAAAGCAATAAAATTAATACGAACATTAAAGCCTTCGGTTATTAAGCGTATCATATTATTATACACCACATCATAATGATCCCGGCGTGTAATTCGCTCAAAAGTCTCACGATTAATAGCATCCATACTCACATTAATATTCTTAATGCCCAGTTCTTTCAACTCATCAATATACGGACCAATTAAAGTAGCATTTGTTGTGACAGAAATATCCTTAAGTCCTTCTAACTTAGATAAGCTTCTTAACAATATCATTAAATCTTTACGAACAAAAGGTTCGCCACCGGTAATTCTTATTTTATCTATGCCTTGGGAAACTACAATTTCACTTAATTTCACCAACTCATCAATGGTAAACAATTTGTCATTTTTGGCAAAATTGATTCCCTCCTCTGGCATGCAATAATTACAACGAAGATTGCAACGGTCCGTCACCGCTAATCTTAGGTAATTAATAGTTCTATTATGGTTGTCTACTAACATACATTTTAAATACAAGTTCAAGAATCAAATTCAAATACAAACTCAAAAATTAAGTTCAAGAATCAAGTTCAAAATTCTCTCTTCTCTATATACTCTATATTCTTTTTTTTCAAAAAAATTACGGATGGGCTGAAACCCACACCGTTTTATTCTTAAATTTCTCTTTCTTCCAAATTGGAACAGTTTCTTTTAGGGTGTCTATTAAAAACCTACAAGCTTCAAAACAGGCATCTCTATGTGCAGATGATGCACCTACAACTACAACAGGTTCTTCAACACCTTTTTCACCAACGGCATGTCTCATGACAACTTTATTCAATGACCATTTTTCCAAAGCCCTGTCAGCAATCTTCTCCATCTCTTTTAATGCCATTGACTTATAGGTTTCAAACTCTAAAGCAACTACTTCTTCATTATTTGTAAACTCTCGTACGGCACCTACAAAAACACAGATTCCTCCACTTTTGGCATCGCTTAATTCAGCGTACACCTTAGCAGTATCAATTATATCAACTATTTCAATAACTTTCTTCATTAGCCTCCGCTTACTGGTGGTATAATGGCAATTTCTTCGTTGCCTTTTAAAGATACATTATCATCGGCATATTCACTATTTACAGCTACCGCCAATGAATTTAATTTTGAAAATTCAGGATAAGAATCAATCAGATGTTTTTTAAGTTCGGCAACATTAACAGGCTTAAATCCATCAGAAAAACTGATTTCAGAACTACCTACAATTTCTTTTGTTATGCCAAAAAAAAGTATATTCATATCCCTTTAAAATTAGATTAATTCCAAGTTAGGTATAAAAAATAAGGTGCCATAAAAATGACACCTATTTTAAAAAAATTATATGATTTTGAGAAAAGCCTTACTCTACAATTACGGCATTCTCAGGTTTAGTATAAAACTCCATTAGCTTAGCTTCTGAAGATAAACTTGCATTTTCAAAATTTACCGTATTAGCTGCTTCTTTAATTTCACCCGCTTCCACTTTATGCCAAGTAATTGATTTTGGTAATAAAACTTCATCAACCTTTACCCAATCATTATAGTTGATCCAGCTTATTTTATTAGATGGCTCACCACTAAAATACGTCATGGTATACCCCAACCATCTCATTTCATAAGTTTTTGCATCATAGTGAATATAGTACTCATCTGTAGAGGAAGCTCCTACTCCACTATTATAAGAAATTTTATAACCTGGGTATGAAACCCCGTCATATACCAAAGCATCAACTTCTGTATATTTTATTCCGTCATCAGACAATACAAATGGCATTGCGTAGAAGTAAAACATTAAATTATGATAGAACTTAGGTTTACCTTCATAGTTACCTGTGTTATCTATAAGCCAAACTTCAGTACCATCATAACCAATTGTGTATGCTGGGGTAGAAATTTTATCGAATCTTTTTTGAAGATCAATAGTTTGCATTTCGTTGAACTTTTCGTTAGGCATTTCAAAATTCATTGTCTTGTATCCCTTCCATGCATTTAATCCGCCATGAGCCTCAAAAACTTTATTTAATTCTGCTGGATATTTATCTAAATCTTCTTGGTTTGCAACTTTTTCTACGGCATTGGTAACCGTTTCTTTCTTAGGAGCTTCTTTACATGAAAATAGTGCCAAGGATAAAACTAAAAGGTAAAATTTATTCATAATGTCAATTGATTATTTATTGTTTTTTGAAACCCGTTAGTCGAGAAACTACAAGAGACTTACTAAATTGAACTATTTTTGTAATCCATGCAAGCAAATAAACACATTAGTAGTACCCAAAACCCTCTGATAAAGAAGGTTTTACTATTAAAAGAAAAATCTAGGGAGCGCAAAAAAACAGGGCTTTTCATCTTAGAAGGGCTGCGTGAATTACAGATTGCGAGCAATGCAGGGTATGGTATAGATATCATTCTATACTGTGAAACCATTTTAGAAAACACAGCTATTATACAGTCCTACGGTAGTAATCAACTCATATCCGTAACGCTAGATGTATACAAGAAATTAGCTTATAGAGATACTACCGAAGGTATCATTGCTATTGCAAAGAGTAAAGACCACGAGCTCTCGTCTTTAAAATTCAAGACTAAAAATCCCCTAATACTAATCGCAGAAGCACCTGAAAAACCAGGTAACATCGGCGCACTACTGAGAACGGCAGACGCTGCAAATTTAGATGCAGTCTTAATTGCCAACCCAAAAACCGATTTATACAATCCAAATATTATAAGATCAAGTGTGGGATGTATTTTTTCTAGGAATGTTAAAATGGGCAGTACAACAGAAATTATATCCTATTTAAAAAAAGAAGGATTTCAGATATTTTGCGCTGCACTATCGGCATCAAAAGATTATACGACAGTCAATTTAACAGAACCCACGGCAATTGTAGTAGGCACCGAACATTGTGGACTAAGTGATGAATGGCTAACGAACAGCACACAGAACATCATTATACCTATGGAAGGGAAAATAGATTCTATGAATGTTTCTGTATCTGCAGCAATACTTATCTTTGAAGCCAAACGTCAACGAAAAATAAACAAGTAAGACATATACTTTTTATATATAAGTATTCGTTTGCAACTACACTATATGGAAAATTCATTTGTCTTTTACTGTATTATTTTCATTCTGATTTCAGAATTCATACTTGCCACGGTGATGGATTACTTAAACGCACAGCGATTTAAAGACCCAATACCAGAGGATTTAAATGATGTTTATAGTACTGATGAATATGAAAAATCTCAAGCCTATAAACTCACCAACTATAAATTTGGCGTTATTACATCCATTTTCTCACTGGTATTAATTTTAGCTTTTCTCTTTTTCGGAGGATTTGCCTGGGTAGATAATATTGCCCAAAACCAAAGCCCCAACATCATAATACAAGCATTGGTTTTCTTTGGTATTATTATGATAGGGAGCGATATTCTCAATATTCCGTTTTCATACTATCAAACTTTTGTAATCGAAGAAAAATTTGGGTTCAACAAAACTACGAAGTCAACCTTTTTTCTTGATAAGTTAAAGCAATGGGCAATGACGATTATTGTAGGTGGAGGAATTCTATCTCTTGTGATCTGGTTTTTTCAATGGGCAGGCACCAGCTTTTGGTTATACACATGGGCACTAGTTGCCTTATTTACTTTATTCATGAATTTGTTCTATAGCAAATTAATTGTGCCATTATTTAACAAACAAGAACCTTTACAATCTGGCACTTTAAAAGAAAAGATAGAAAACTATGCCGCGCAAGTAGGTTTTGATTTACAAAATATATTTGTCATTAATGGATCTAAACGTTCAACAAAAGCCAATGCCTATTTCTCAGGATTTGGAAAAGAAAAACGAGTAACCTTATATGATACACTAATTAATGATTTAGAAGAAGAGGAAATTGTAGCCGTATTGGCACATGAAATCGGTCACTATAAAAGAAAGCATATTATATTCAATCTAACATCTTCAATTTTTCTTACCGGTTTTATGCTATTGATACTATCATTATTCATTAACAACCCAGAGGTTTCGTTGGCTATTGGTGTAGACAGGCCAAGTTTTCATGCCGCATTAATTGGTTTTGGAATCTTATATAGTCCCATTTCAGAAATCACTGGCTTACTTATGAATTATTTTTCAAGAAAATTTGAGTACCAAGCAGATGATTATGCGAAGAACACCTACGCAGCATTGCCATTGGTAACATCTTTGAAAAAGCTATCAAAAAACAGTCTTAGCAACTTAACACCGCATCCTGCATATGTATTTATGCACTATTCCCATCCACCATTAATTGATCGCATACGTAATTTAAAGGCATAATTTTTGTTGCCCATGATTTAAGATTATCTTATTTTTAATCTAGTATGACACAGGCAGCAATAGAAGAAGAAAACAAGCTTATAGCTCATGAGTATAAAGAGTTACTGCGTATTAGTTATCAAACCCTTACTGATGAGGACAAGAAACTAATACGAAGCGCTTTTGAAATAGCCGTTGATGCGCATAAAAATCAGCGAAGAAAATCTGGTGAAGCCTATATTTTTCACCCTATTGCAGTAGCAAAAATTGTGGCTTCTGAAATAGGGCTTGATGCAGTATCCATTGCCTCTGCGCTTTTACATGATGTTGTTGAAGACACCGAATACACTTTGGATGACATTGATCGCATGTTCGGTGAAACTGTAGCGCGAATTGTAGACGGACTTACAAAAATTTCGCACTTAAAAAAAGACATGAATATCTCCCAACAAGCGGAGAATTTTAGAAAAATGCTCTTGACCTTAAATGATGATGTAAGAGTTATTATCATAAAAATTGCTGATCGATTCCACAATATGCTCACTATGGATTCTATGCCGGAGCATAAGCAAGTAAAGATTGCGTCAGAAACATTGTACATCTATGCACCTCTTGCACATAGAATTGGTCTCTACAACATTAAGACAGAATTAGAAGATTTAAGTTTAAAATACACAGAACCAGAAGTTTACAACTCTATTAAAGATAAAATAGAAGATAGTAAAGAAGACCAACAAGCTTATATTGATGCGTTTTCTGGCACCATTGACAATTCTCTTAAAAAAGAAGGACTCAATTACATTATAAAAGGAAGGATGAAATCCATTTTTTCTATGCGTAGAAAAATGATAAATCAGAATGTAACTTTTGAAGAAATCTATGACAAGTTTGCCATTAGAATAATTTACAAATCCGACGCACAAAATGAAAAATTTCTTGCTTGGAAAATATATTCTATAGTTACCGACCATTTCACCCCAAACCCAGTTCGTTTAAGAGATTGGATTTCCTCGCCAAAATCCACAGGATATGAAGCATTACATATTACGGTAATGGGACCTAAAGGAAAATGGGTAGAAGTCCAAATAAGAAGTGAGCGCATGCACGAAATCGCAGAAAAAGGTTATGCAGCCCATTTCAAATATAAACATGGAGATCAAAAGGAACAAGGAATAGAAGTTTGGTTAAACAAACTTCAAGAAGCTTTGGAAAACGCAAACACTAATGCGGTTGATTTCGTTGAGGAGTTTAAACTAAATCTATATTCTAAAGAAATATTTGTATTTACCCCTAAAGGAGAATTAAAATCTTTACCAAAAGGAGCTACGCCGCTAGATTTCGCATTTAACATTCATACTGAGGTTGGTATGCGTACACGCGGTTCTAAAGTAAATGGCAAATTAGTTCCCTTAAACACTACCCTTTCTAGTGGAGATCAGGTTGAAATTATAACCTCTGAACAGGCAACCCCTAATCAAAACTGGTTAGATTATGCCACTACGGCAAGAGCAAGAGCCAAAATTAAATCTGTTTTAAGAGAAGAGAAAAAATCTGTTGCTGAGGAAGGAAAGGAAATTTTACGTAGAAAATTAAAATCTCAGAAGATTAGTTTAAATGAAGATTCCATAAATAAAATGGTAACCTTTTTTAAACTAAAAACAAGTTTAGACCTATTTTATAGAGTAGGTATTGGCTCCATTGACAATACCATGCTTAAAGATTTCGCATCCTCTTATAGTAATGCATTTATTAGCTTCTTTAAAAACAGAATGCGAAAATCGCCAGTTCCAGAGGATATTAACAAAGACGAAATCACGTCTAAATATGATATGCTAGTATTTGGCAAAGAAGAAGAAAAATTAGAATATAAACTTTCGCAATGCTGCAACCCAATACCTGGCGATGAAGTTTTTGGTTTCGTTAGTGTATCTGAAGGAATTAAGGTACATAAAAAGAACTGCCCAAATGCAATTTCATTACAGTCTAACTATGCCTATCGCATAATTAGCGCAAAATGGATAGACTCATCGCAACAAGAATACCAAGCAGATATTGAGCTAACGGGTATAGATAACCTAGGTTTAGTAAGTGATATTACAGAAGTAATATCAGATATTATGCATGTTAATATGCGAAATCTAAATTTTAGTACAGACGGTGGAACCTTTAAAGGAAAAATAACTGTAGTTGTAAAAAACAAGGCAATTCTTAAAAAATTAACCGATACACTAAGAGAGATTAATGGAATTGATAAAGTAACCCGTATTTAGAAAAAGTAAATTAAAATTTAACTGTACATTTGTATATTAATGCAGTAAATATGTCTTCGGATAAAAATCAAGAAATTGTAAAAAACGTCTTCACTACCTTTTTGGAGGACAAAGGACATAGAAAAACACCAGAACGCTACGCTATACTTCAAGAAATTTACGAAAGTGATGAGCATTTCGATATCGAATCGCTTTATATAAATATGAAGAATAAAAAATATAGAGTAAGCAGGGCTACGCTATATAACACTATAGAACTTCTTTTAGATTGCAAGCTTGTGCGCAAACATCAATTTGGCAAAAATCAGGCTCAATATGAAAAATCGTATTTTGATAGACAGCACGACCACGTTATACTTACAGATACCGGAGAAGTAATGGAATTCTGCGATCCTAGAATTCAAGCAATAAAGAAAACAATCGAAGAAGTTTTTGATATTAAGATAAATGCACATTCCCTTTATTTTTACGGGACAAAAAATACTCCTGCTAAAAATGCAGGCAAAAAAGAAATTAAATAAAACTAACCAAGTATATAATATTTAGATGGCAGTAGATTTATTGTTAGGCCTGCAATGGGGTGACGAAGGAAAAGGAAAAATTGTTGATGTATTAACTAAAGATTACGACATTATTGCTCGTTTTCAAGGGGGGCCAAATGCCGGTCACACTTTAGAATTTGACGGAATAAAGCACGTTTTACACACTATTCCTTCTGGAATATTTCATAAAAATGCAGTAAACGTAGTCGGTAATGGTGTGGTTATTGACCCTGTTATTTTCAAAAAAGAACTAGATGCATTAAAGAAATTTGATTTAGATGTTAAAGCTAAATTATTCATTTCTAGAAAAGCACATTTAATTTTACCAACTCACCGTTTGTTAGATGCCGCTTCTGAAGCATCTAAGGGAAAAGCAAAAATTGGCTCTACATTAAAAGGTATTGGTCCAACTTACATGGACAAAACCGGTAGAAATGGAATGCGTATTGGAGATTTAGAACTAAACGATTGGAAAGAAAAATACCGTAACCTAGCAAATAAGCATGAAGCTATGATTAGCTTCTACGATGTAGATATACAGTATGATCTTGCCGAATTAGAAACGGACTTCTTTAAAGCAGTTGAAGAATTAAAACAATTGACTTTTATTGACAGCGAAGAATATTTATACCAAGCTCAAAAAGCAGGTAAGAAAATATTAGCAGAAGGAGCTCAAGGGTCATTATTAGATATTGATTTTGGAACATACCCATTTGTAACCTCTTCAAATACAACGGCTGCTGGCGCTTGTACAGGTTTAGGAGTTGCACCAAATCAAATTGGAGCAGTAAAGGGAATTTTTAAAGCGTACACTACAAGAGTTGGTAGCGGACCATTCCCTACCGAACTATTTGATGAAGATGGTGAAATAATGGGTCGTGTAGGTAATGAATTCGGAGCTACTACAGGTAGACCAAGACGTTGCGGTTGGTTAGACCTTGTTGCTTTAAAATACGCAGTTCGTGTAAACGGAGTAACGGAACTAATGATGATGAAAGGTGATGTACTCAGCGGATTCAAAAAATTAAAAGTTTGTACGGCATATAATTATAAAGGAGAGCAAATAGAACATTTCCCATATAATATTGAGCCTGAAAATGTTACTCCTGTATATTCTGAAATGGAAGGTTGGAAAGAAGACTTAACTAAAATGACTTCTGCCGACCAATTACCAAAAACACTTAATGAATATATAGCATTTCTTGAAAAAGAATTAGAGGTACCAATTAAAATTGTTTCTGTGGGTCCAGATAGAAAACAAACCATTCACAGATAAACATTTAGCAGCTTAAACAAGTTGTTTAGCCTACTAGAGTGGCGATATAGGGAAATACCTTTATCGCCACTCTTTTTTTTTGTAATTTACCTATTAAGTAAAGTCATCAATTTACGTGAATCAACAACAACTAAAAAAATGAAAAAAACCACCTCCGCCATCCTTTTTACCCTTCTTGTTTTAGCCACATCTTGCAAAACAGAAAAAAAAGAAAAAGTAGATGAACAGACCTCTACCGAACAAAAAACAAATGGAGAATGGATAACCCTTTTTGACGGGACGACCACTAAAGGTTGGCGCGCTTACAACGGTAAAGAACTACCTCCAGGATGGATTGCAAAAGATGGAGAATTACAATTTGATACCGAATTAGGAAAAGAACAATATTACACAGGTGGTACGGACATTATTTACGGGGCAGAAGAATTCGATAATTTTGAACTCTACGTAGAATGGAAGTTACCAAAAGGAGGTAATAGTGGAATTTTTTACCATTTAAAAGAAGGCTATGATAGTCCGCCAGAAGTATCGCCAGAATATCAGCTAATAGACGATGAAAACTATGCCAGCATTCACGATTTAACCGACTACAACTTAAGTTTGGGCTATACGGATAAACCTGAAGAACTGAAGCCTTTACAGCAAACTGCATCTGATTATGCCATGCATGCCGCAGATCCAGAAGGTAAAATATTACACCCTGTTGGCGAATGGAATACCACAAGAATTGTGTTTACACCAACACAAGTAGAACACTGGTTGAACGGTAAAAAAGTAGTATCTTTTGTACCCTGGGACGATGCTTGGTACGAGAAAAAGAATTCTGACAAATGGAAGAACAGCAAGGATTATGGAAAGTATAAAACCGGATTCATAGGCTTCCAAGACCACTCAAGCCCTATCTGGTTCCGAAATATAAAAATTAAAAAACTTTAACCACCATACCAATGAATAAAAGAGACTTTATAAAAAACGCAGCGGCATTGTCCACATTTGTATTACTACCATCTGGATTATGGTCATGCAAGAAAGAGGAAAAGAAGTTAACTAGACTTCGTACTGCTCATATTGGTGTTGGCAACATGGGTGCCGAAGATTTAAAAGCAATTTCGTCCCATAGTAAAGTTGATGTAACTGTATTGTGTGATGTAGATGCAAACAATTTGGCAGCTGCAAAAAAACTGCATCCAAATGCAAAAACATATTCCGATTATAGGGTGATGTTAAAAGAAATGGGAGATGAAATTGATGCTGTTATCGTTTCTACACCTGACCACACACATGCACCAGCTTCAATGATGGCCATGGAAATGGACAAACCGGTATATTGCCAAAAGCCATTGACACATTATGTATCCGAGGCAAGGGCAATGAATAAACTAGCAACAGAAAAAGGCTTGGTCACCCAAATGGGAATTCAGGTACACTCGTTCTATGATTATAAATTAGCAACCTTATTAATACAATCGGGAATAATAGGAAAAGTGCATACCGTTCGTGCATGGTCTCCAAAAGATTGGGGTTATGATGGAGCAGAACCAACAGGTTCTGACCCAATTCCAGAATCACTAGATTGGAATTTATGGTTAGGAACTTCCGCTGAAAGACCCTACAAAGAAGGCTTCTACCACCCAGGTAATTGGAGAAAACTAGTTGATTATGGTTGTGGCACTTTAGGTGATATGGGCGTTCATATTTTTGACACTCCCTATAACGCATTAGCACTTCAAGTTCCAAAAACAATTAAAAATGAATGTAGAGAACCTAACGGATTTGGTTTTCCACAAAATAATGTAGTGACCTATGAATTTCCACAAACCGAATTCACTACAGAAACTTTAAAATGGATTTGGTACGATGGGCCGGGTGCACCACAAGACCATGAAGACTTAATGCTTCCCGGCACGGATAAAATTGTTAGCAACGAAGAAACTAATGATGTATCTATGGAAGACAAAATGTCTTTAGAAACCAAAACTGTAGGAGAAGGGTCATTACCTGACCAAGGAGCAATGTTCATTGGTGAGAAAGGAAGATTGTTACTTCCTCACTTTATGCAATTACCAAAGAAAATTGTTGATGGTGAATATGTGGATATTTCAGCAGAAATAGAAGCCGTAGAAAAAGCCAACAACATGGGAAAACCTATTCGCGACTATGATTTGGAAGGGCCTAAACATTACCATCAATTTGTAGATGCTTGCTTAGGCAAAGATGAAACTACAGCACCATTTTCATATTCATCTAGGCTAACAGAAACCATTTTATTAGGTGTAATTGCAGGTAGGTTCCCAAATCAAGTATTGCACTGGGACAGTGAAAATGCAAAATTCGCCGAAAATGAAGCTAACGCATATTTAGAAGGAGATTATAGAAACTTCTAAATCATATTTAAAATAACAAAAACCACTTTCGAGTGGTTTTTTTATATCTATATTTAAAGTAACACACCATAATCAACCAACTTATTAATGACAACAATGCATAAAACTTATCTTAGATGCGTCTTAATACTCATAAGCGTTTCACTAATTCAAAGCTGTAAAGAAAACAAAGAACCATTAATTCAAATAAAACCACATTCTTCTATTGTTTTTATAGGAAATAATTTAGGCTCTAGAATGTTGAATTATGGAAGCCTAGAAACGGAATTACAACTGCGCCATTCTGCCGATTCACTAATTATAAGAAATATGTGTGATGGTGGTGATACCCCAGGTTTTAGACCACATTCCGGACGTGTTTCTCCATGGGCTTTTCCCGGAGCTGAAAAATTTCAGACAGAATTAGCACAGAATTCTGGCAGCGAAGGAATATTTGAAACCCCAGATGAATGGTTAACGCGCTTAAACACCGATATAATTTTGGCCTTTTTTGGTTATAATGAATCTTTTGAAGGTGCCAACGGATTGGAAAACTATAAAGCCGAGTTAGATGCCTTTATTAAACATACCTTAAAGCAGAAATACAATGGAATTTCTACCCCTCAACTAGTATTGATTTCACCTATTTCTTTTGAAGATGTATCTGACCATTTGGATGTACCCAACGGGGTTTCAGAAAATAAAAATCTGAATTTATATTCAGAGGCAATGAGAGAAGTAAGCACGGCCAATGACATTCCGTTTATAGATGCATTTAATCCTACAAAAAAATGGTTTGAAGCTACATCAGAAGACTTGACCATAGATGGTTCTCAAATGAACAAAGCAGGATATGATATTTTTGCTAAACTATTGGCAGATGAACTTACTGGAAACAAGACTATAAAATACGAGCATTATAGGGATGCCGTAAACGAAGCAATCAAAGAAAAGAATTTCTACTGGCATAACGATTACAAAATACCCAATGGTGTTCATGTATTCGGTAGACGCCATGCTCCTTATGGTCCCGACAACTACCCTTATGAAATTAAGAAAACAAGGGAACTAACAGCAATTAGAGACTCTGCTATATGGGCAAATAATTTAGGAAAATCATTTGATATCATAGCTGCGGATAAATTAACCAGTACGTTACCTCCCGTAGAGACCAATTATAATTTAGTAGAAGGACATGGAGACCTAAAGTACAAATATGGGGAAGAAGCTTTAAAAACCCTAACCGTACCTAAAGGGTATAAAGTGGAACTATTTGCCTCTGAAAAAGAATTCACGAATTTAGCCAACCCGGCACAAATATCTTTTGACAATAAAGGTAGGCTATGGGTAGCAACCTTGCCCTCCTACCCGCACTACAAACCTGGTGACACCAAACCAAATGACAAAATTATAATTCTGGAGGATACTGATAAAGACGGTAGGGCAGATAAGGAAACCGTATTTGCTGATAATCTTCATTTACCAATTGGATTTGAATTTGCTCCTGAAGGAGTGTACGTGAGCCAAGGCACCACTCTAAAACTTTATACCGATACCAATGGAGACGACAAGGCAGACACTGTTGAAACGGTATTAAGCGGATTTGATGATCACGATACACACCATGCAATTTCAGCATTTTGTGCAGACCCTTCTGGTGCATTTTATATGTCTGAAGGATTATTTCTTCATACCAACGTTGAAACCTCATACGGACCCGTTCGAGCTACAAATGGCGGATTTTACAGATACAATCCACAACGAAAGCATTTAGAACGAACGCTGCAAGTTGCAATTCCGAATCCATGGGGAATTGCATTTGATGAATGGGGACAAGATTTCTTTCTGCATACCTCAGGACCTAAAGTCAATTGGATGATGCCCAGTTCCTTAAAACCTATTTACGGAATTTCATCTCCACTGACCGAAGAATTAATTGAAGAAGAACACCGTGTAAGACCAACATCAGGATTAGAATTTATTTCTAGCAGTCATTTCCCCGATGAAGTACAAGGAGATATGTTATTGGCAAATTCAATAGGCTTTCTTGGTTTAAAACAACACCAAATGATGGAGAATGGAACAGGATATTCGTCTAAACACAGACAAGATTTAATTACAAGTACCGACCCCAATTTTAGACCTGTTGAACTAGAATTTGCTCCAGACGGTTCATTGTATGTCGTAGATTGGCACAATGTGTTAATAGGACACATGCAACATAATGCCAGAGACCCCTTACGCGATCACGTACATGGTAGAATTTATAGAATTACCTACCCATCTAGATCATTGGTAGCTCCAGCCAAAATTGATGGCGCATCTATAAATCAACTTTTTGAGAACCTAAAATTACCTGAATACCGTACACGTTACAGAACTCGGCGTGAAATTAGAAGTAGAAAAGCTGAGGAAGTTTTAAATTATTTAAGTACTTGGGTGGAAAATCTAGATAAAAAAGACTCCAACTATGATCACAATAGATTGGAAGCTTTATGGGTTTCATGGGGTATGAATAAAGTTGAAGCTCCACTTTTAGAATCACTTTTAAAATCTGATGACCATAGAGTTCGTGCAGCTACAGTTAGGGTTTTAAGATATATGGGGCATCAACTGAACAACGCACAAGACTTATTAAAATTTGCTGCAGCAGACCAACATGGTAGAGTTCGATTAGAAGCCATTACTGCAGCATCTTGGTTACCAAAATATCAAGGTATGGAAATTCTGGAAATAGCTAAAAAACATCCTCTTGATAAATGGATGCAAGATTCTTTCAATTTTGCCGAAACAAGGTTAACAGGTAATTTTTCAGAAGATGCCAAAGAAAAAATTTTGGCATCGCACTTAAAAGGTGCCGATTTAGAAATTTTTGCAAAAGGAAAGAAAATATATGAAACAGAAGGTTATTGTGTAACCTGCCATCAAGAAGGCGGTACAGGTTTGCAAAAAGCGGGCTACCCAACATTGGTAGGGCAAGAATGGGTTTTAGGAGATGAAGAACGATTAATAAAACTAGCCCTACACGGACTCTATGGACCAATGAATATTATGGGCAACCATTATGAAGGTCAAGTGCCAATGATGGCGTTTAAAGGATTATTAAACGATGCTGAAATTGCTGCCGTACTCACCTATGTTAGAAATTCATTTGGCAACAAGGCATCGGTCATTAATCCAAATAAAGTAAAAGAAGTGAGAGAAAACACCAAAGAACGCAATAGTTTTTACACAGCAGAGGAGTTGTTAAAAGAACATCCAATGCAATAATTAACACTAAAATAAACTTTATGAACAATAATTATTTAGCGATTCTATTTCTGTGCATACTCACCGCATGCGGAGAAAAAACAAAAGAAAAGAAAGAAACAACTATTGAAGAATCCAAGTCACCCCATATTGTTTTTGTAACAGGTGAAGAAGAATACCGATCAGAAGAATCGTTTCCTATGCTAGCAAAATTGGCAAAAAGAGAATTGGGAGCTAAAGTTACTGTAGTTTATTCTGTCGATAGTTTAGGCATTATAGACCCTAATAGAACGGACCACATCGCAGGATTAGAAGCCTTAGAAACAGCGGATTTAATGGTTGTTTTTATGCGTTTTAGAAATTTACCCAAAGGCGAGCGCGATTATATTACAAACTACGTAGAATCTGGCAAACCTATTGTAGGGTTTAGAACCACCACACATGCGTTTAAATATCCTAACGATTCTACATTAACCGAATTCAATGAAGCTTGGCCGGCAAAAGTATTTGGTCAGCAATGGATCACCCACCATGGTCATTTTGATGACGGTAAATACCCCGTTACTAATATCTCAATTAAAGAAGGTCATGCCGAAAACCCAATATTAAACGGCTTTTCAGAATTTGAAGCCTACTCATGGTTGTATCATGTAGATGGTGGTAATTGGAAACTTCAAGGAGACAGTGAGCCTTTTTTAATGGGCCATTCTACAAAATCACAACATGAAATAGATGGTAATCTTGACCTGTTTTCTTTAGATAATCCGGTTGCATGGACAAAGAGCTATACAGGAACTTCTGGCAAAAAAGCTAGAATTTTCTTTACCACATTAGGGCATCCGTACGATTTTAAACTTCCCGTAGTACGCAAAATTGCCATGAACGGAATCTATTGGGCTTTAGGAGAAGAAGAAAATATCCCTGAAGATGGTGTAAACGTTACATTAGACGAACCTTTTGAACCTAACAATTCGGGATTTGGGCAAAAATTCAAAAAAAATCAACAACCAATAACCAATTTTTAAAATGTCATTATCAAGGAAAAATTTCATTAAAACAAGCGGATTAGGTGCTTTGGCATTAGGGACGGCATCATTTAAATCATCTACCGAGAAAGAGAAAAATTTGAAATTAAATGAGTACGAACTAAATATTGGCTTAGCGTCTTATACCCTAAGAAAATATAGTTTAGATGAATTAATTGACATTACTGAACGCCTACAGTTAAAAGATGTAGCTTTTAAAAGTTTTCATTTACCATACGATGCGGACAAAAAAGAACTGACTTTTATTCATGAAAAAGTTAAGGCAAGAGGTTTAAATCTATATGGTGGTGGAGTTATTTATATGAAAACTAAAGAAGATGTCGAGAATTTTTTTAACTATGCCAAAAATGCTGGTTTACCAATGATTATTGGAGCTCCAGAGCACCATTTACTTCCATTGGTAGAGAAAAAGGTAAAAGAGACCAATATAAAATTAGCAATACATAATCATGGTCCCGAAGATGAAATCTTCCCTTCTCCAAAAAGTGTTTATGACAATATAAAAGGTTTAGATGCTAGAATAGGACTTTGCATAGACGTAGGTCACACCTTTAGATTAGGTTTAGATCCTGCTGAAGAATTAATTAAATATCAAGACAAATTATTTGATGTTCATATAAAGGATATTGATGCGCCTATTGCTGAAGGCCAAAAGACGATTTTAGGTCACGGGCAAATAAACATTCCAAAAATTCTTAGTGCTTTAAAAGACATTAAATATACAGGTATTGTTGCCATTGAATATGAGAAAGACGAAAATCACGCCATATATGGTTTATCTGAATCCGTAGGATATATTAGAGGGGTTTTGAAAATGGCATAATAAATTTATTTTCTGGTAAAAACGGAACCTAAAGTAAAAATTAGATGGACTCAAAGCATCACAAAATCCCAAAAGTATCATAACCATGACAAGGCTCTTTTAAAATATCCTATTTTTGAAAAAAAATTTTAGGTTGAAAAAGATTTATTCAGTCGTTCTTTTTTTCTTTGTATGCACACTAATGGGTTATGCCCAACAAAATGCTACAGAAGAAGAATCAAAACAAATTAATATAGTATATGGTGCTAACTTCACAAAAAATGAAGCTGAGTACCCTGGTGCTTCCATTTTCAGCAAAGATGACCGTCAAGTACAATTTGAACATCAAGGTGCAGACCTTTGGTGCGATGTGGCAATATATTATCAAAAAGAAAACCGATTAGAAGCTATCGGCAATGTCATTTTAAAGCAGGGCGATTCCGTTGAAATGACAAGCAAAAAAATCAACTATTTAGGTGATGTAAAATTGGCTAAAGCATGGGGAAATGTTGTGCTAACCAATTCAGACATGACATTGAGAACAGATACATTACGTTTAGACCGCGAAAAGCAAGAAGCCTATTATCAAGACAATGGCACTGTAGTGGATTCCGCAAATACGTTAACAAGTAAAATTGGCAAGTATTTTATGGAGTTGAAAAAGTATCAGTTTTTAGATAGTGTACATTTTAAAAATCCCGAATATACACTAGACTCAGAACAATTAGATTATTACACGACCTCTAAGAATGCTTATATGTATGGCCCCTCAACAATTAATGGAGAAACCTATAAAATATATTGTGAAAGAGGTTTTTATGACACCAAGGTTGAGACCGGATACGGAATTAAAAATACACGTATAGATTATAATAACAGAATTATAGAAGGTGATAGTGTATATTTTAATAAGGTGAAAGAATTTGCATCTGCCACAAATAATATTAAAGTAACCGACACTATAAATAATGGAATTATAAGAGCCCATTATGCCGAAGTTTACAAAGCCAAAGATTCTGTTTTTGCTACTCGCAGAGCTGTTTCTATTTCGGCACAAGAAAGAGATTCTTTATATGTACATGGAGATACCTTAATGGTAACAGGTAAACCAGAAGCTAGAATTTTAAGAGCTTTTAGAAATGCAAAATTCTACAAAACAGATTTAAGTGGAAAATGTGACAGTATTCATTCAGAACAAAAAACGGGTATCACCCAATTAATAAAAAACCCTATAATTTGGAATGGAGCTAACCAAATGACAGGTGATAGCATTCATTTAAAATCGAACTTAGAAACTGAGAAATTAGATTCCTTAAAAGTCTTGGAAAATGCCTTTATAATTTCTTTGGATAGTGTTAGCATGACAGGTTACAACCAAGCCAAAGGCATAAATTTATTTGGACAATTTATAGAAAATGAATTAAAAATAATAGACCTAGTTCAGAATACTGAAGTCATTTATTACATGTATAATGATGATGATGAACTTATTGGAATAGATAAAACCATATGCAGTAAGATACGAATTACAATGGAAGAAAATGATATTGAGGATTTGACGTTTTTCATTAATCCTGAGGGTGATATTTCTCCAGAAAAAGATATACCAGAAAATACAAGAATCTTAAAAGGCTTTGTATGGCGCGGTGATGAACGTATTTTAACCAAAGAAGATATTTTTGATGAAGATGATAATAACCTAAAACTAGTAGTTATTAAAGGACTAGATAACCCCATAGATATAGACGCGGAAGAACAGCAACGTAGTCAAAACGAAACGGACCCCATTAATAACATACCGGCAAAAAACAATTCTACCGACCCAAAGAAGTCAATAAAACCTAAGAAGGTGAATTAATATTTCACATGAAAAACGACTTTTTAAAATACCAGGCACAAACCTCACCCTATCCATTAGGACTGGAAGTTTCACATGCTAAAGGCAGTTATATTTATGACACCAACGGTAAAGCACATTTAGATTTTGTTGCAGGTGTATCTGCATGTACACTTGGCCATTGTCACCCAAAAGTAATTGAGGCCATAAAAGAACAAGTAGATAAATACATGCATGTAATGGTATATGGCGAATATTCCCAATCTCCCGCTACTACCTATACAAAATTACTAGCCAACAATTTACCTGATCCTTTAGAAGTTACCTATTTAGTAAATTCTGGAACAGAAGCTATAGAAGGTGCTTTAAAATTGGCACGAAGATATACAAACCGTTCACAGATAATAGCAGCAAAATCTGCATATCATGGAAATACTATGGGCAGTCTAAGTCTAATGGATTTTGAAGAACGCAAGAGTGTTTTTAGACCATTGTTACCAGATATTTATCATATAAATTTCAATAATGAAGAAGATTTAGATAAAATAACTACCAAAACTGCCTGCGTAATATTAGAAACAATACAGGGCGGGGCTGGTTTTATACTCCCAAAGAACGACTATTTAAAGAAAGTAAAAGAGCGCTGTATAGCTATGGGCGCGTTACTAATACTTGATGAAATACAACCGGGTTTTGGCAGAACAGGCAAACTCTTTGCTTTTGAACATTATGCCTGTGTACCTGATATTTTGGTTATAGGAAAAGGAATGGCATCAGGTTTACCTGTAGGTGCTTTTACCGCAAGTAAAGAAATTATGCATGCGTTAAGTGAGAATCCAAAAATGGGTCATATCACTACTTTTGGGGGTAATCCTGTAATCGCAGCATCTAGTTTAGCTACTTTAAAAGAATTGCTTAATACATCAATTATAGAAGACACCTTAAACAAAGAGTTTTTGTTTAAAACCCTTTTAAAACATACGAAAATAAAAGAGATCAGAGGTAAAGGTTTGATGTTAGCTTTAATCTTGGATTCTGCCGAAACAGCTAATAATTTGATATTAAAAGCCAAAGAAAAAAACTTAATTTTATTTTGGCTACTCTTCGAAAACAAGGCAGTTAGAATCTCACCACCACTTACCATCTCTGACAAAGAAATTCGAGAAGGTTGCAACACTATTCTCGCGATTCTTAACTCCTTCTAAATTGAAGTTGTTAACTAATTTGTTAATAATATAGAGAAAAGCGCTTCCCGAAACCACTTTCAAACACTTACTTTTAAATATCTAGTAAAACCAAAAGTTCCATATGGCGTTAGAATCTAACGAAAGACCGGATAAACCAATTACCAAATTTGAATCAATGCTAAAGACAGACGATGTCTATTTCTTTGATGCAGAGGATTTTGAGGACATAATACACCACTATCTTAATCATGGTAAAATTTCTTTAGCGAAAAAAGGGATTAAGATTGGTTTACAGCAGCATCCTGGCTCAATTGAATTGAAGCTTCTACAAGTTGAGGTAATGGTATTTGAAAACCAAATAGAAAAAGCTGAAGCACTATTAGATGAATTACAGCTTTTAGACAATCAGAATGAAGAAATTTATATTCAACGAGCAAACATATATTCCAAACAAGATAATCATGAAGGAGCTGTAGAACTCTTACGAGAAGCGTTAAGTTTCACCAATAATAGTTTTGACATTCACAGTTTATTAGGCATGGAGTATCTTTTTATGGATGACTTTAAAATGGCTAAAGAAAGCTTTATAAAGTGTGTAGAATTCGATGACCAAGATTATTCCTCGCTATATAACGTTATATATTGTTTTGAGTTTTTAGAGGATTATGATGGCGGCATTATTTATTTAAATGAATACCTCGAAAAAAATCCATATTGTGAAGTAGCTTGGCATCAATTGGGAAAGCAATACTATTATAAAGATATGTTTACTGAAGCACTTGCTGCTTTTGATTTTGCAATTATTTCAGACGATGCGTTTATAGGTGCGTACTTTGAAAAAGGAAAAGTTCTGGAAAAATTAGGGAAGTACAAAGAAGCTATTGAAAACTACGAAACAACAATATCTATTGAAGACCCAACCTCCCATGCATTTCTTAGAATAGGAAAATGTTACGAAAAGTTGAAGAATACAGAAATGGCAAAATACTATTTCTACCAAACAGTTCACGAAGACCCATTACTAGATAAAGGTTGGCTAGCGATAACCAATTTATACTTCAACATAAGAGATTATGAGAAAGCTGTCTTTTATATAAATAAGGCACTAAATATTGATGGCGAAAATCCTATGTATTGGAAAAAATGTGCTAAAATCAATACAGCTCTAAAGAATTATGATCAAGCTGATTTTGCATATAAACAAGCTGTAGATTTAGGTAATTATGAATTGGATACATGGTTAAAATGGGCCGACATACTCCACCTAAACGGTGAAACTTTATCTGCTATTCAAATTTTATCGCAAGGAAGAGAATTTTACCCAGAAAGTCTTAAAATACTATATAAATCTGCGGGTTTTCAACTAATAGAGCAAGATTTAATTAATGCGAGAATAACATTAATGGATGCTTTGAAGTTGGATAAAAATCAAAAAAAACTACATCTCTTTACAGACAAATTTCCAGAATATGCCAATTCTCAATGGACAAACGAAATTGTAAGTAAATACAATAAAACTTCGTAGAAAAAGTTTTATATTTTATGGAAAACAGAACCTCTAAGGATTACATATTTATTGCTTTAAAAGGAATGGCAATGGGAATAGCCGAATTAGTACCAGGTGTATCTGGCGGCACAATTGCATTTGTAACAGGTATTTACGAAGAGTTCATTTCCTCGATTAATAATGTAAACCTTGGCACCTTAAAAGTTTTAAAGCAAGAAGGTTTTAAAATGTTTTGGGAAAAATTAAACGGCAATTTTTTATTGGCATTGGTAATAGGCATGATGATAAGCATCTTTTCTCTATCAAAAGTAATTGCATGGCTACTTGATGACCACCCTATAATTACATGGTCTTTCTTTTTTGGGCTTGTTTTAGCAAGTGTAATCTTCGTGGCAAAATCTATTACGAAATGGAATTTTTTAGCCGTACTGCTTTTTATTATAGGTACAGCCAGTGCTTTTTATATTACTACACTACCACCTTCAACAAGTTCTGGCAGTTTGCCATTTATATTTTTATCTGGAGCTATCGCTATTTGCGCAATGGTTTTACCGGGTATTTCCGGTTCATTTATATTGGTATTACTTGGATCTTATAAAACTGTTTTAGAAGCTGTCAATGCTAAAGATTTTGGTGTAATTGTAACTTTTGCATTTGGAGCTGCCTTTGGTATTTTAAGCTTCGCCAGAGTTCTAAAATGGATGTTTACGAACTATAAAAATGCAACACTTGCTGTTTTAACAGGCTTTATACTTGGTTCTTTGAATAAAATTTGGCCTTGGAAAAATATTACCGAAATACTAAAAATTGGAAAAAAGGAAATAATCATTGATGAAAATATATCTCCGTTTTCTTTTGTTGGAGATAATCAATTAACATTTGCTATTGTTGCCGCTATCTTCGGTTTTTCTCTTATTTTTATATTAGAAAAATCAGCTTCTAAGAAGTAAGCGAACAACCATATGAATACACCCCGTACCTTAAATGATAAAATTTTCTTAGTCATTAAGGGGCTATTTATGGGTGCAGCGAATAAAGTCCCTGGGGTCTCGGGTGGTATAGTAGCCTTTGTAGGTGGTTTTTATGAAGAGTTTATTTACTCCCTACAAAAAATAAACGCAAAAGCGTTCAAACTACTAATCAATGGTAGAGTAAAAAGTTTTTACCGGTATATAAACGGTTCATTTTTATCACTTCTAATTTTTGGAATGCTAGTTAGCTATTTTAGTATTTCTAAAATTTTAGATTACTTCCTTGTAAAACGAGAGCTTTTTGTTTGGGCATCATTCTTTGGAATGATATTAGGTTCTATCTATTACATTGGAAAAGATTTTGATTATTGGAAAAAGAAAACATTTACAGCAGCCATTATTGGTTTAAGCATTGGAGTTGCGATCAGTTTTCTAAATCCTGCAAGAGAAAATGATAATCTACTTTTCATATTTTTTTGTGGAATGATAAGTGTATCTGGTATGACCTTACCCGGTCTTTCTGGTTCATTTATACTTATACTTTTAGGCAATTATGTTTTACTTTTAGTTGACTCTGTCAATGCACTTTATGACACATTTTCGGAGGTATTTATTGGAGATTTTAGTTTTATTTCGAACGTTGAGCGCTTACATACTCTTAAAATTCTAGCAGTATTCACACTTGGTTCCGCTACAGGTCTTGTAACCTTATCTCATTTATTAACTTATGTATTAAAATTCTATAAGCATATAACTACTGCAACCATATTAGGTTTCATTACTGGTTCTTTAGGGGTAGTTTGGCCATGGAAGAAAACTATTTACAAAACTGGTATAAATGGTGAATTGATTTTAGATTCAAATGGAAAACAGATAATAATGAATTATGAGCGATTTCTTCCAGATATGACCATCGTAGAAAATTGGACAGCTATTCTCTTTATTATAATTGGTATTAGTATTTTGCTACTTTTAGATTGGTATGGAAAAAACAGAAAAACAGAAGTGTAATTACGGATTAGTAGGCAAAGATATTTCTTACTCGTTCTCAAGAGGATATTTTAAAAAAAAATTCGACAACCTAGGGCTAGATAATTGTTCCTATCAAAATTTCGATCTACAATCTATTTCAGAGTTTCCTAGTATAGTATCTAAAAACGAGAACATAAAGGGACTTAATGTTACGATACCTTATAAAGAAGATGTTATTCAATATCTAGACCACATTGATGCTGCCGCCCAAAAAATCGGTGCTGTGAACACCATAAAACCTAGTAAAAATGGGCTAATTGGTTTTAATACAGATGCCTATGGATTTGAAAAATCCATAGAACCCCATCTCAAAAAACAACACAAAAAAGCATTAATCTTAGGAACTGGTGGTGCATCCAAAGCAGTAGCATTTGTGCTTGAGGAACTTAATATAGAATTCTCATTTGTTTCAAGAAGTGGGAAAAACAAGGGATATACTTACGACCAATTAAGCGAAGATATTATTTCGGAACACACACTGATAATTAATTGTTCACCTGTTGGTACATTCCCAAATATTAATGAAAAACCAGCTATACCTTACCAATCAATTAGTAATCAACATCTTCTCTTCGACTTAATTTACAATCCCGATGAAACTGCATTTTTATTAGCAGGAAAAGCAAATGGAGCTGTAATTTGTAATGGCTATAGAATGTTAGAATTTCAAGCAGAGAAGTCTTGGGAAATATGGAACCAATAATTTAAAATTTTATTAATATCAACTTTCAAAACTATAAAATAGTGCAATTACGAAATTGTAAAGACGCTACTCATCGTTAAAAAGAGGCATCAATTCTTTGCCATTCTTGGGGTAGTCACTATCTTGTAAACATATAATTAAGGATTATGGCTGAGGAGAAAAAACAACAACTACCTGAAACTTCAATAGAAGAAAAAACTGTAATTAAAAGCACTGAAAATTTAGTAGAAGAAACAGTAGAAAGCAATGAAATATCAACTGATTCGCAAACAGATCCCATTGCCGACCAAAATACTGCAGCGGTAGAATCTGATGTTATGAATGAAATTGATGATTCTAATGCTGAAGATGCTGAAGACACAGATACCGTAAAGCGTCATGAAATTCCCATGCCAGATTATCATGAAATGAGCATGGAAAATTTAGTTGGTGAGTTACAACGTTTAGTAAAAAACGAAAAAGTACAAGCAATTAGAAAGCATGTAGATTCTATAAAAGACGAATTCAATCAAAAATTTGAAGAATTTTTAGAAGAAAAAAAAGACGAATTTATTGCCAACGGTGGTAATGAAATTGATTTTAGATATAACTCTGTCGCCAAAAGACAGTTTAACGAAGTATACACTGAATATCGCGAAAAGCGAAATCAACATTATAAAAGTTTAGAAAAAAGCCATAAAGAAAATCTTGCTTTTCGTTTAGATTTAATTGAGCAATTAAAAGCCTTAGTTAATGTTGAAGAAGACATAAATACTACCTATAACAATTTTAAGGAAATACAAGCAAAATGGCGTCATGCCGGTCCAATTCCTAAAGCTGACTATAATAATGTTTGGAAAACCTATCATCATCATATTGAAATCTTCTACGATTTCTTAAACATAAATAGGGAATTGAGAGACCTAGATTTTAAACATAATCTAGAAGAAAAAGGTAAGATTGTTTCCAGAGCTGAAGAATTAGCCAAGGAACCAGATTTAAACCGTGCATTTAGAGAATTACAAGTATTACATAAAATTTGGAAAGAAGATTTAGGTCCAGTTGGCAAAGATCATCGAGAGGATATTTGGGATAGATTTAGTGCCGCTACTAAAACTATACATGAAAGAAGACAAGATTTTTTCAAAAATCTTGATAAGATAAAAGAGGAAAACTTAGCACGTAAGAATGCATTAATCGAGGAAATTAATATCATCTCGGCAAACGTATCTTCCAATCATGGGACATTACAGCAACAGATTAAAAAAATAGAAGAATTAAGGGAAGCCTTTTTCAAGGCTGGACAAGTTCCACAAAAATTAAATTCCAAAACTTGGAATTCATTTAAAACAGCCGTTCGAAACTTTAACCAAAACAAAAACGCTTTTTACAAAAATCTTAAAAAAGACCAACAAGAGAATTTAGATAAAAAAAGAGCCCTGTTAGAAGTTGCTCTTTCGCTTAAAGAAAGTGATGATTGGGATAGTACCACATCAGAAATGAAGCGCATACAAGGAGAATGGAAAAAAGTAGGTCATGTACCACGAAAGTACTCGGACAAACTTTGGAAAGATTTTAAAAATGCTTGTAATCATTATTTCGATAGGTTAAATGCACTTAAAAATGATGCTTTTAAAGAAGAAGAAGCCAACTACAAACAAAAAGATGCTTTTATTGAACGTCTTAAGAGTTTTGAGTTAAGCGGTAAAAAAGAAAAAGATTTAGCGGCTATAAAAGAATTTTCTGAAGAATGGAAGACATATGGTAGAGTCCCATTTAAAAAGAAAAACATTAATCAAAAATTCGATAAAATTATTGATGCCCTATTTCAGAAAATGGGGGTTAGCAAACAACAATCTGAGTTATTGAAATATGGAAACAAAATTCAACAACTAACAGAAAATGATAATCAAGAAAGAGCCATACAAAACGAACGTGCTTTTATTAGAAAGAAGATAGAGGAAAGCAAAGATGAAATAAGACAATTAGAGAATAATCTAGAATTCTTTTCAAATTCCTCTGAAAGTAACCCTATAGTACAAGATGTTATAAAAAGAGTTAATCAACATAAAGAATCTTTAGCGGCGTGGAAAGCAAAATTAAAAAAGCTTAATATCTTAAAAAACAACTTACAAAAAGATGATGAAGATATAGACAATAACGCAGAATAAAAGAATGTAACCTCCTGATTAAAAAATTAATAATGATTTTTAAAGAAAATGCCTAGAACCTATATTCTAGGCATTTTTTTTAGTTGTACACGAAACACTTAAAATAATCGTTATACTTTGGTAAGAAAATGCCTACAATTTAATTTGAAGGTAATATAGTAGAGTATTTAATATGCTGAAACCAGAAATTCCTTTCAATGAACAAGAACGTCTTAAATCATTGCAAAGTTTTAATATTCTTGACACGTTAGAAGAACAAGAATACGACGCAATAACTAGAATTGCCGCAGATATATGTGACACCCCTATAGCGCTAGTGTCCTTAGTTGATAAGGATAGACAATGGTTTAAATCACATTATGGTTTAAATGCTACAGAAACACCTAGGGAATTAGCCTTTTGCGCTCATGCAATTAACACCCCAGAAAAGGTATTGCTTGTTAAAGATGCCAACATGGATAAACGATTCTATGACAACCCTTTGGTTACTGGAGGACCAAAGGTGCAATTTTACGCAGGTGCCCCACTAAACACCATAAATGGAGAATCAATTGGAACATTATGCGTCATTGACACTAAACCTAGGTTAGAGTTTACAGATAGGCAACTTACTTCATTAAAAGATTTAGCCAACCAAGTAATGGCACAATTAGAGCTTAGAAAGCAAGTTATTACCCAAGAAATTATAAATCAAAAATTACAAAATAAAAATAAGCAACTTAAAAACTTATCGCATAGGTTGGCTCATGATATGAAAACACCTTTATTAGGAATTAATTCATTATTAGGATTTATCAAAGAAGATTATTCTGAATTGCTTAAAGAAACAGAGATTCCTGACTACTTAAAAATTATTGAAACTAAAGTAGAATTTATGGAATCCTTAATTAATGGTATAATAAATTTTATAACCATTACTAATGATGACATTATAAAATCTTCCTTTAATATTTCAAAACAGATAAAGGAAGTTTTAGAAGAACAATTAGAAAGTAAAGGGGTAATTCTAAATCTAGAAAACTGTGACCATAACATAAATCATTCTATTAAAATTTTTAATCAAATTTTTTATGATTTCATGTCCAATAGCATAAAATTTTCTAATGAGACCGCCCCGGTTATATTTATTTCATTTAGCGAGAATAAAGATTTTTATTCCTTTATCTATGAAGATAATGGACCAGGTATTCCAAAAGAGTATTGGCGCAAAGTGTTTTACTTATTTGAAAAGCTAAACGTTGAGGATAGTAAAAGCACGGGTATAGGCTTAACTACTATTAAATCTTTAGTGAAAAAACTTGGTGGAACAATTAAAATTGATAACAGATTAGACCAAAAACCTGGAGTTCGTTTCACCTTTTCAATTGCTAAAAATATATCATAAAAAATAATTTATGCTTAAAGCTCTTTCAATAGTTTCCTAATTTTACAAACCGCTATTACTTCTATAAAAAATGTAAAAAATAAAGATTTCAATACATGGATATCTTCAGAAATAAAAAAAGCCTCTTGATAGAGGCTTTTTAATTACATAACAATCTTTATTTATTTGGCAACATTAACCGCTCTTGTTTCTCTTATAACGGTAACTTTCACTTGCCCTGGATAGGTCATATCTGTTTGTATTTTTTGTGAAATTTCAAAAGATAATTGTGACGCCCTATCATCAGTAACTTTTTCACTCTCTACAATAACTCTTAATTCTCTACCTGCTTGTATTGCATATGCTTTTTGAACACCGCTAAAACCAAATGCAACCTCTTCAAGGTCCTTTAGACGTTGAATATAAGAATCTAGCACTTGTCTTCTTGCTCCAGGTCTAGCGCCACTGATAGCATCACAAACCTGAACTATTGGTGCAATTAGTGTTTTCATTTCTATTTCGTCATGGTGAGCACCAATAGCATTACACACCTCTGGTTTTTCTCCAAATTTTTCTGCCCATTGCATACCTAAAATGGCGTGTGGAGTTTCCACTTCATTTTCAGTATTTGGTACTTTTCCAATATCATGTAATAGACCGGCACGTTTCGCAATTTTAGGATTAAGACCTAATTCAGCCGCCATTACACCACAAAGTTTAGCAACCTCTCTAGAGTGCTGCAATAAGTTTTGCCCGTAAGAAGATCTATATTTCATTCTTCCAACAGCTCTAATAAGCTCAGGGTGTAATCCGTGTATTCCTAAATCTATAACGGTACGTTTACCTATTTCAACAATCTCCGCCTCAATCTGCTTTTCTGTTTTCTTAACTATTTCTTCAATTCTTGCAGGGTGTATTCTACCATCTGTAACCAATTTATGTAGAGAAAGTCTAGCAACTTCCCTTCTAACGGAATCAAAACAAGAAAGAATAATAGCTTCCGGCGTATCATCTACTATTATTTCTACACCTGTAGCCGCTTCTAAAGCCCTAATATTTCTACCTTCTCTACCAATAATGCGTCCTTTTACATCATCAGATTCTATATTAAAAACAGATACACAGTTTTCAACTGCTTCTTCTGTTCCTATACGTTGAATAGTATTGATAATAATTTTACGTGCTTCTTGCTGTGCTGTAAGTTTAGACTCTTCTACAGTAGATTGTATGAACGCCATAGCATCAGACTTGGCTGTTTCTTTTAGGCTTTCAACAAGTTGGTTCTTTGCTTCATCTGCAGATAAACCAGAAATAACCTCTAATTGTTGAATTTGACTCTTATGCATTTTGTCCAATTCTTCATGACGTTTTTCGAATAATTCTTGTTTTTGCTCTACTTCTTTTAATTTACTATCTAATTGAGAGTTCATTTGCTTGTTTTTTGCAAGCTCACTACTCACTTGAGATTCTTTGTCTCTAGTACGCTTTTCCGCGTCATTTATCTTTTTATCCTTGCCATTAATAACCTTCTCATGTTCCGCCTTTAATTCTAAAAATTTCTCTTTCGCTTGTAATATTTTCTCTTTTTTGACACTTTCCCCTTCTGCATTTGCATCTTTTAATATGCGTTCTGCATCTTTTTTTGCGTTTATTATGGTTTTAGAGGCTTTCCCTTTTTCCAAAAATTTTGCT